>VTLG01009643.1_pt1 | contig 23427 bp, 34 predicted proteins | sample 4694571 | NCBI WGS metagenome assembly VTLG01 (sample SAMN12604809, study PRJNA352737) | marine metagenome | biome: ENVO:00000447; feature: ENVO:00000209|ENVO:00000569|ENVO:01000036; material: ENVO:00002151; isolation source: viral sequences binned using virsorter ...
TAATACCGATACCAGCCCTCTGTGCAACGTATTTGCCAATAGCCATATCAGAACTAAAGATACTATCGAGGGTGTCATCAGAATCAATGAGAACACAAGAAGCGAATTGACGTATAGGGGTCCGTACCCCCGCCATGATCGGGGTTGGGATGTTGAGTCTGTGTCGGCTGATTGCGTCGTAGTATCGTCGGACATAATTAAGTCTCCTTTCTTTAGGGTATTCTGAGAAGATCGTCAATGCGATCATCATGTACATAAATTGTGGAGTCTCATACACCCCACCAGTGCTTCTATCTTGTACCAAATATTTATCGACTACTTGCCGTAATCCGGCATATGTAAACAAAAAGTCACGTTCGTGATCAATGTAACTATCTGCTTTATCGATCTCTTCTTTAGAATATTTTGTAAAAATATCCTTATCATACACATCCATATTGGTACAATTATAAATGTGTTGTTCAAGAGGAGGAAGTTCCCTTGTTCTACCATACAAAGCTTTCCTTAAAGAAAAAAGAAGAAGTCTTGCGGCAACAAACTGATAGTTAGGATTATCTAAGGTAATAAGATCACTAGCACTCTTAATAAGAATGTCTTGGATCTCTCCTGTAGTAATACCATCATAGAATTGTAATCCCGATTGTATTTCTACTTGACTTGCAGAGACACCTGCAAGACCCTTACATGCCTCCTCAACCATCCGATGGATCTTATCTAGGTTAAGAGATTCTGTCCCTCTACCATTACGTTTTTTAACTTTAAGACCGTTACTCATAGTCGTTTCCAGGTATTAAATTGAAGTTTTGCTTTAAGTCCATCATATACGTTTGATTCTACCACCTCTTGAACATTATGTCCACTAAGGACCATATCATTAATGTCCTTTTCATGAATATTGGAAGGCCATATTACTACCTTCTCACCTCTGTCGATGGTGTTTGAGATCCGTTTAACAATTTCACTGTTGCGCGGCTCGTTATCATAAATCCAAACAGGAGTGCTAACACCCCACTTCCTAACATCAGCGTCTGCACCGCACATAGCGATGCTGTTGCAAAGGAACGTTGAGTCAAAAGGTCCTTCTGTAATATAGACTGGAGTTCCTCCTCTGATTTGATCCAGTCCGTAGATCTTTGGTGCGTCATCATTAATCATCACTGTGATATATTTAACCTTGCTAGGACCTAGAGATCTTCCCTGAAATCCAACAAAGTTATCTTTATAGAACAAAGGAATAATAATCCTTGGTTCATCATATTTTACATCATCAAATGTCTGCTTTTGAGTATTTGACCATGCTTTAAACTTATCCGTATAATAAAATTTAGTCGGGTTTAACTTTCGCTTTTCTAGATATAACTTTGCAATAGGATTCTCTGATGCCTTTGGCAAATCAATCTTCTGTTTAAACTTAGGTGCTTCAAATTCAAAGGTAGGTTCTTCTGTAACGAAGTTCCTACCCGTATGGCCATCCTTAAATTTTTCAAATGCATACTGTTTTTGAATAACAGGATCCACTTCTTTAAGAAAATTATTAAGTGACATCGAAGCACCACAATTATGGCACTTGAAATTCACGTTTGCTTTTATAGCGTATAGATATCCTCTCGTTTTACTCTTATTCTTCTGCGAATCTCCGCAAATAGGACAACGGAAATTATATAGATCTGATTTTACCCTCTTGAACTTTTGCAACCTTGAGGATACCAGTCCTATAAATTTGGAATCAACAAGATCCATCCACCAAGATCAATACTATGAATATCCTATCATATCACCATAATAAAAACAAGAGGTCATGATAGAGGTCCATTTTACTACACCGTTATGGATTTTCCATAACATATACATCTCTTTTTTCATAGTAAGCATCCCGCTTACTGTATCTATCTAATTTATTCTCTCTACTTCTGGTGGATTGATAAGAGTTCCTACAACTTTCTGCCCTATAGGTGATACTATAAAACTAATAATGGCAATTGCACCAGCAATTGTCCACATTTTCTTCTCCATTATACGGAGTCTATCATCTACCTTGCGAATATCTCTCTCACATCCTGCCTTAATCTCCGCAGCTTGACGGTTGACCTCTCTATGAACCGATTCAACTTTCTCAAATAATACTGCATCAATCCTATCCTGTTTGTCTAATTTTTCATCATGGACAGCAAGCATCTGTCCCATTTTAATTGAGTTCTCACTCAGGGTATCAATTACTTTTTCTAATCTTTGTATTACAGCGTCGTTAACTCTCATTTTTCATCCAACGCTTTCTAGATCCTGGAGGAAGTTTAATATATTTCTTTCTCTTCATCATCTTTCCTTGGACAGGATCAAATCCTGCTCTTGTTTGCCCACCTTTACTTGTATATCCAACATCACCAACGCTCATTGTAGGAGCACCAGTGGCTTGCTCTCTAATAAACTTTATTATCTTATCAAGTCTATTATTTTCCATCTTTCTTATAGATGCTATAGAGTTCCTTTAAGCAATAAAGATCCGGTTGAATATCATGTATTTTAGACTTAGGGTACTCAGGTAATTTCCCTAAGAACATAACAAAAGTCTTCATTACTGGCCACAAATCCTCTTCTATCTTATAAAATAGCATCGGAGTTGCCGCTTCACCAAATATATTATACAAAATAATAAAATGATTTAATAAGAGATGGGTTTTTAGTTCCCCATCTCTCTTATACCTTTTCAGTAGTCGTTTAATATATTTAAAATGATTTAGATCTTTATCAAAATCTTCCTTAGTAACTGCTTGTGGATTTTCGTAATATTTAATAGCAAACAGTTGGAAGTTATCCTCATTCAATTCATTGAAAATCATATCATATTATGCAGTTTATCCTAGGTCAGTTGGGTATAGAAGTCCACTAGATCCAGTATTAATACCTGTGATTTCATTAATACCTGTATCAGCACCATTTCCAGAACTGGTTGCAACTAAGATCTCAGACTTAACTCTAAGGTTTCCTTGACAATCCATGTAGGTTGTAACTCCAACCCATCCACCACCTTGAGTGGTATAAGCAAGGGTTCCAGGAGCAGCAGAGACACCAGCACCAACTGTAACACCAATACCATAAACGGTAGCATCAACACCAGCAACTACTCTCTTGAATTGTAAATTCTCTCCTGAAGCAATGGCAGCAGTCATTGTAGATCCAAGACTGATTCCATAAGGAGTATTAATAGTCAGAATATCAGCAGCACTAATAGCAGTACCAGTAGCAGCACTAACAGTTAATGTACTTGATCCAATAGCACTAATAGGAATAGCAGCATTACCATTGACTAGAGTTGCACCAACTGCTCCTCCAAGAGGAACAAAGTCAATATATGCTCCAGTAGTAATACCAATAACGGTAACACCTGCAGATCCAGTATTGAATTGAGATGCTGTTACAACGATTGTACCCACACCAGTAATAGCAATATCATTGCCATCATTGACCATAACATCGCCAGCCTGAATATCTACACCATATGGCATTCCAGGAACACCACCAAGATAAATTGGTACGTTTCTACTTCCAGGTTCTCCTGCGAGAGTAGGAAGTGCCATGGCAGCATATGCATCATCATATAAATGAGTCGCAAGTGATGGTTCGGCAGTATTTGCTTCGCTCCAACGACCATCCTGAGTAGTAAACTTAGGAAGTTCACTGATGTAATAATCAGTTGATGCTATTGCTACATTTAAGAGACTTGAAGTATCAGCAATAGAAATACATTCTGAAGAAGCAACGGCAACGATAGTAGCATCCCCGAAGTAATCTCCGTATCCACCTTCTCCACCTTTAACGCCCAGTCGTATAATATCCCCAACAGTACCGCATCCAACGTATCCAAAACTAGTTCCTGAACCAGTAATGGTATAATTTCCCTCAGTACCAGCAAAACCTGTGCCAGTTTCCTTGGTCCAACTCATTGTTACTGTACCTGGAGATGCCAGGTTATCATTTAATCCCCAGAGTGCCATGTCTTTTTTTCCGTAAAATTTCTGTGCTAATGAATATTTATAGATCTCTTATCTTAGAGATATGCCTTAGAAATGTTTGTCGCAAACCCTATAACAGTTGTGCCCGCGGCTAAGACTGCAGCAGCTCCAATCACCCATTTCTCCACAACTTTGAGTCTTTCCCGCAGTTCTTCCTGCTTTTCCTCAAGGCGTTCTATCTTCAATTGCATCACAGTGATACGAGTCTCCTGTGAAGCATCCAAACTTAAATCAGTCATTTCCTTATTCCGAGTGATATTATTTAGTCGTAATGCTTCTTACCCTTTATAATCCTACCTGTTCCTTTTTTGTCAGAAAATTTAACACCGTGCTTCCTTGTATCTGAAGTTACGGCTTCATTCTTCTTATCGTATTCAATTTTCTTTGCTGATTTCCTTGCCATTGCTTTTCTTGCTTCTTTGGCACGATCATAAAAAGATGAGTATGTTACTTGCCCACCACTATAAGATGCATCAACTCTACCTTCTTTCAGTTTCTTTTTCTTTTTCTTTGTAATCTTAGATCCTGCATAAGCATTTCCGAAGAGATTATTATCCTGCATAGGACTCAATTCTTCATTAGTATGTGCGAATGCTTTTTTCATCGCATCTAATTTTAGATGAGGTGGAAGACTACTCTCTGCTTCTTTCCTCTTCTTCTCAGCCTTCTTCTTAACAGCATCACCCAGTTTGCTATGTTCTATCTCTGGTTTCCAATCTTCTTCATACTTCTTATACTTCTTATCAGTACCAGGTTTGTAATGTGGTTTGTCACCTTTCTTCTTCATAGACCACATCAACTTAAACATACTTGCTTTCTTATCCTTGTATGTTTTATCACCAGGAAGTCCCTTAAATCTACCATCATCTAATGCACGTTTAAATGCAGCAGCAGTTCCACCAATCTTTGACTTGGGTTTATCAGGTTTAGTTTTTTCCTTCTCTGCTTTGGTATGTCCCCAACCAGGAGGTGATACTTCTTTAAGTTCCAAGACCCTTACCCTTCCTCATGTTGTCTTCACTACCATATCGTGCTACGACATTGGCATAATCTTGAGTGGATTTGTATCCTGCTTTCTTTGCCCTATCAGCAAATGCCTTTGCTTTATCTGCATCCCGTTTCTTACGTTCTGCAGCTGCCTTTTTCTTATCTGCTTCTGAGGGTTTATCTCTCTTTGCGTCGTAGATAGCACCCTCACCGTGCTTTTTTATGATTCTTTGCCTCACAATGTCAAGGGCTTTGTCTCTTGATTCACTCACTTGAATACCTGGAAACTTTTTCTTTACTGCTGCTTTAACCTTTGCTTGCTTTTCAGGTGAAGCATGTGCTGCTGCCATTGCTAGTGCATTGCGAGCATGTTTCTTATCAGGAATAGGATAGGCACCTCTTTGCTTACCTTTAGGACCTTCACCCTTTCCAGGGAATACAAAATCCTTATCAGGAAGTGCTCTTCTTTCAGCAGCATTAAGATCCTTCTCTAATAATTCCTCTTCACTAACGACCTTCTTAACGTCCTTAGCAAATTTTACAGCAGTCTTAACACCAGACTTAACACCAGATGCAAATTCTTTTGCACGTTTCTCTGGTACTTTACCTTTAGCTCTCTGAGTCTTATATGCGTCTTTTGCTTTACCCACTGCTTTCTGATGACGTTCAACACCTTTCTTAACAGCACTACCTATTCTAGCAGCAAGACCTGACTTAGATGGTCTCTTAGCAGGTTGAGTTTTCTTTACTTTTGCAACAGACTTAACAACTTTTTTCTGAGTCTGAACCTTCTTAGCAGGAGTTGCTTTCTTAACAACTGGTTTCTTTGCTACTGGTTTTGGAGCAGGTTTTGGTGCTGCTTTCTTAGCAGCAGGTTTCTTAGCAGGTGCTTTCTTCTTAGCAGCAGGTTTGTCATCATCATATACAGTTACATCAGTTTCTTTCTTAGCATATGAAGGAGCATATTCTCCTTTCTTTGCTGCTTTCTTTGCAGCATCTGACTTATCAACTTCTGCTTTTACTTTCTCATAAGACTTTGCTCTAACAGAAGCCCGTCTTGCTGCTCTCGCTTCCATCAAATCTTCAGATGGATCAATAACAAACTCAACAAAATCATCAAGACCCACCTCTTCAATGATAAGTTCTATACCTTCTTCATTGATTCCTTGCTCATAGAAATACTCAACAGCATCTTCTATTTCTGACTCAAATAAATCCTGTTCTTCCACAGAAAGAAGTTGGCCACCAATCTCTTCAATTGCTTCAGTAAGTTTAGGATTAATAACAACCTTATTTTTTATACCAGATTTTACATCAACTTTTTTTAATGCTTCTTTATCAGTAATAGGTTCATCTATAACTTCCGCAAGATCAGTTCTCCAATCAGAAAGACTTTCTTTTAATTTCTTCTTCTGTTTCTCCTGCTGAATTGCTGGTTTCATATATTGACCAGTCATTACCAAACTTTTAGCACCTACCGATTCTTTCTGAGTTTTTTTCGCCCACCAATCAATACTAGCTTTAGTTCCTGTAGCATATTTTTTTCCTTCAGATGGAGGCAATCTCTTAGCAGTCCTTCTTTCAATAGCAGCATCCTTCCTTCTTTGGGAATCTTCACCCTTTACTGCTTCTGTTTGAGTCCAACGCTCTACGTCTTTGTCAATATCTTTCTTATTGATATTAGCAATTTGATCCAAATATATCTTGGATATGTCATTCAGATTATTGGACATGGCATTCCTATGATTTTACCCTGTGTCTATTTATGAATTCTCTAATATTAAAGTTTTTAATCTCTTCTTGACCTGGAACCATGGACTGTGCATATTCTCTATGAGCTACAGTTCCAACCTCTCTTTGCTTGGCAGGAACACCCCATTTACCTGTTTTTGATGCTGGTTTTATCTTCGTTTCCATCACATCATGTATCCAAGACTTAAACATAACGTTATTTTCAGTAACAGCAATGAGATAATTGGTTCCTTTACGCATAATCCGACCCATTAAACCAGTAGTAAGACTCTCTACTAGGTCTCCTATGTTAAAAATCTGACCTGATCTGTAATTTTCACGCAACCCTCTCGGATCTTGCTTCGGTGCAATCTCCCATAAGTCATACTCTTCTTTAACTTTCTTCTTCTGCTTCATTCCTTGACGAACAGCATCAAAGAGTGCTTGAGCATCAGAATCAGTCATTCCTTTAGGTGTTCCCTTCTTAAATGACTCAAAATCATCATCTACCACTGCCTTTCTTTGCTTAGAAGATGAAATTCCTTCCACAGTATCCATCGAATCATCACGGGGACCAGCAGAAACTACCCTAATTTGATCAAAATTGTACAAATCTCCATTATATTTCTGCGATAAACTCTCAAATTCTGCTTGTCTGTCTGCTCCAACGACAATATTAACGTTCTTATATCCTTCTTCTGATGCTGCTATGAGTACATTAAATATAGAAATCATATCAGAATCATTGATAATCTCATCCTCAAAGTTCTTGAACATCTTTCTCATATAAGAGACTTTCATGTCCACATCAAGAGGATTTTTCTTATTATCTTGTGTTCTAGAGGGATAAATCTTCAAATCTCCACCAGCCGCAGTGGTTTTTGCCTGATTTAATAGTTTTTCATGCCCTGCAGTAGGTGGATTAAACCTACCAAACACTACTGTGAGTGCATCACTGAGTTCTTTTTCGCCAGTTTGCTCATCTTCTTTGCCTTTTTTAGCAGTTTTTGGGTCTTCTTGTGCTTTTGCAGGACGTTTTGGATCCTGTCTCTTCTGTAATGGAGCACCTGCTAAGTCATCATCAGCACGACGCTTTGCCATCTGCTGAACTGGACCTTCATCTTTTGCTTCTCTCTTACTAAGGAATCTTAACTTCTTACCTTCAGTCTTTGCGACATAATTTCCACGCGCATCCAACCAACCACCGTGGCCGTCGCTCTTGAGTCTACGTTTCCTTGCTTCTGCAGCAGGTCCCGTCTCCTCAGCCTCTCTTAAGAATCGAAAAAATGTCTTCATACCTATATTTAGCGTTTTACAAACACTCCCCCTTAAGAACTTCTTTAAATTCTTTGGTCATTGTACCGAAAAATTGTGGTTGAGAAGTAAACCCACCTTTAAATCTCAACTCCATATTCATAATTGGTTTTTTATTTTTTATTAAATCAAAGATAAGTTTTGCAGGACCGTCATCATCCACATGTGGTTCTTCTTTTTTCTTTACTTTAAATTCATATTCATTTTTAGGTGTATCTAAATGTTGAAGTCCTGTTAACACACATTTAATATCAATTGCATGTCCTGTTGGTACAGTTAAAAGTGACTTTTTATCTGTAATATCCTGTGGTCTTAACTTTGTTCCATACCCAATACCAGTAACAAGTGCAAATCCAATATTTAAATCACCAATACCATCAACTTTTAATTTCCTTTTTATAACTTCAAGTACATCAGTTCTCATAGTAACAGCAATTAACTGTTCTGCAAACATGTCTGCATCTTTATTCATCACTCCCAACATTTTATTATACAAGGTTCTATCTGTTGCTAACTGTTTATTCACCCATGCTCTCATAGTATCCGTTCTTGATCTTAATTTACTTCTATCTAATTTGCCATCACCATATTCATCCCATCCTGGATAATTAGGTGCAGCTTTACCCCACTGATCTTCATCATCAGTATCTTTTGGTCCTAATATTTCTTTCATCTTCATACTACCTTTAGTATCAATAAAGGCCCTATCCTTAGCCATATTATGAATTATTCTATCCTCAGGTCCATGACCCGAAAATAACCACTTATTAGTTCTTCCAGTAGTTTTAAGATTAATATGTCCAAGTCTTGCTGCTTCCTTAACCAATTTACCAAAATATTCAGCACGAACATCTACTATCTCTTCCTTTACATCATCAAATCCATCTCCCTGTAAAACCGTATCAAATGCCTTATTGATCATTGTAGGATCTACATCATCCACTTTAGGTTTTTTCTTTAAAGAAACTCCATAATATCCTTTAGGCATTCCTACAGGTTTAACAATAATATCTGAAGAGTTATATGAATTAAATCCACGGGCAGGTACATTAAGAACATCAACTTCATCAGGCCATACCTTACCTGTCATATAAACAGTTTGTGCTTCTTTACTTTTTACTTCAGGAGTATAGGGACCACCCAACCACCCTTTTATTGCCAATGCTGCAGATATACCTCTTGCAAAATCCTGTATATGAGCAGCAGAAGGAAACGCTTGACCAGGATCTAAATCATAATAACTTGAAAAAATATCTCTATCTTGTGTAGTACCAAACTCAATAGAGGATAACTTATCTTTTGAATCCTCAAAAAGTTTTACTAATTTAAGTATATCCGATTTAGCTGCATTCAACTCCGATGCAGTAAAAAACATCGAAGTTGCAGTAAAAATTTCAGTCGGTTCAAATCCCGTCCGTGCAGCTGCCATTTAACTCTTAAAGTACTTATCAATAACCTCAACTTGATCATGATAACGAGCAATCTTATCCAATTCTACTTGGATCGCTTCTGTAATATCTGAATGTTCACCAATACCTGCGGGGTGTTCAAGATATACATTCACGTTTGCTCTATGCTTTGCAATTTCACCCTGAGCGTGGGCCTTAACTGCAGATAGTAGTTGTTCGCGCATGTGTAACATTAAATTCTCCCCGTATTATAGCATACTACGAGTATTTAGTCACCTTTTATTTCTTTTTCCCTTTCTTTTTTCTTCTCTGCTCTTTCTTTTTCTATCTCTGCTTTAATTTCTGCCTTCATTTCCTCCCTTCTTTCCTTTTCCTTATCTCTCTCTGCCCTAGCATCCTCTCTTGCTTTCTCCTGTGCTTTTCTTTTTTCCTTATACTCTTGTGCTCGTTCTGCTGCTGCCTCATCATTAGCAGCCATCATCTCTCTACCTGCTGCTGCTTTTTGTGCAGCATCCTCCAATCCAGCAGCAGACTTTTCCTTGAACTTTGACATACGTTCTTGTGAACGCTGCTTAAGTTCTGCCCTACGCTGTTCTATATCCTCAGAGAGTTGCTCAAAGGATTTCATCGAACGTTAGCCGCATACCATCTTTCAAAGTCTTCTCTACGCTTGTCACCTCTTGGTGGCATAGGAGTTCTTTCTCCACGAACTTTCTTACTCCTTTTTCTTTCTTCTTCTTCACCCTTCTCTGGGTTACGCTGATAACCTTCATTCCAAGCAATACTCTTAAGTTCTTCTTCCGAGAACTTACCAGAATCAACTAATGCTTGAAGATCAAACTCATCGGCAATCTTATCTGCCTTAGCAACATACTTACCTTTACCAGTCTTAGCAGCCTTTTGAAGTGCTTTAACTTCTTTAGTTACTAATTCCTTCTGCTCATTTGTAGTCCAGTTCTCATAAACAGCCTGATATGCATTAGCATATCCCTGAATTGCTGTACTATGAAGTGGTTCATAATTATCCTTTATGTGAGCATGTTTCTCACTCTTCTTACCTTCTTTCTCTCTAGTAGATCCCTTAGCATGTTCCCAAGGATGACCTGACTTCTGAGCATCTTCTGCACCTTTATCACGTTGCCACTTAGCATAATCTTTCTCTTTCTTAGCCTGCTTCTTGTCACCATGAATGCTGTCATAGGTAGCATCATCAGTTGCTTTTCTTGCCTTATCATAAGCAATAACTGCTTTGACCTGATCAGGAGTATCCTTTTGCTTCTCAGAAATAAACTCTTCCTTAGCTAACTTATCAGCAGCACGATCAATGCCTTTCTTACGCAGGTTCTGCTTCTTCTCTTCTTTCTCATCCTCTGCATCTGGTTCATACTGACGCTTCTCACTTTCACCATGATCAAATGACCTATTGGCAAGATCAGTTGTTGCTTTCTTTACATAAGAACCAAGAGTTGACTTCTTGAGTTCATCCAAATATCCAACAACCTTTGCAATACCTTCTTCTTCTTTCATATGATCAGCAGCAACATATCTCTTATCGCCTTTCTTATAATTCTGATAAGCAGGTGTGTTAGCTTTCTTATCAGCATTGGTGACTACCATCTTCTTCTTAGGAGCACCAAAGGCATCATCCTTTTTCTCACGATCTGCCAATTCCTGACCAGCAGACTTACCATAGACTGCCTCCATGTATACTTTAGATATATCCTCTAGTTGCTTGGAGGAAGCAAAAACATCTCTGGATTCCATTTGTCAACACACTTTTTTTATTATTTAGTCTCTCCGATAATCCAAGACTTCAAACCATGACCATCTATAATAACTTGAGTATCTATAGCTACCTCTGATGATGGAACTATCAAGCAATATCCAATACCCATATTAAAGGTATTTTTCATCTCCTCCTCCGGAATCTCACCAGACAACATAATCTTCTTAAACAATTCTGGCATTGGCCAAGAATTATAATCTACATGTGCAGTAATACCCTCAGGTAAACATCTTGATAAATTTCCAGGAATACCACCTCCTGTTATATGTGCCATACCTAAAATAGGTATTTCATTCAAAAGATATTCAATCAAAGGAGAATAAATTATAGTTGGTGTAAGTAATTCAGGAGTATCTTTCCAGTATATCTTATGTCTCCATAACATATCATTAATCAAACTATATCCATTACTATGAAGTCCACTACTCTCTATACCAATAATTTTATCACCTGGTTTAATCATCTTACCATCTAATATTTCACCTTCTTCCACTATACCAGTACAAAAACCAGCAAGATCATATTCATTCTGCCTATAATGTTCTGCCGTCTCTCCACCAATTAATTCTATCTCTGCAATCTCACATCCCTTGAGGATACCAACCATGATGTCAGCAACATTATCATCTATCTTTTTAGTAGAAACATAATCTAAAAAGTATAATGGTTTAGCACCACAAGTAATCACATCATTGACACACATAGCAACTAAATCTTGACCTATAGTTGTATAGTCATTAGCAACTCTGCATATATTAATCTTAGTACCAACTCCATCAGTACCAGAAACCAGTACAGGTTTCTCATACCCAGTAGGTATCTTAAACATACCACCAAAGCCACCAATACCAGGTGCTTTTTCTTTGAGTCTTTCTACAAAAGCATTTCCTGCTTCTATATCAACACCCGCATCTTTGTAATTCATTTTCTTTTTCTTTTTTTCTTAACTGGTTTCCTTGTATCCCACTTATAAAAAGCAAACATACAAATAGAAGTCCAAAAGAAAAATGTCCACCAAAAATTAGTCATCAGGTTCATATTCAGAGGGTGCGGTATCCTCCCAATCAGGAGGATCTTTTTCCCAAGGTCTAGAATGGGATAAATCTAACCACTTTTTAATTAATTTCCAAATCTTTCTCATACCCAACGGGTTACTGTAAGCTCTATACTATTATCATCCATTTCCCATTCTTCTGCAACCTGCCATCCATCTTCCTTAACAGTTCCATGCAAAGTCATTCTTGCATATTGCTGTGTAACCTTATCAATAAATCTATTAACGGGAACATCTAAGTCCCAAGTATCAAGTTCCGCAACCAATTCATAAGTCTTTGTATTATTATTCCACCTAAACCCAATATCATTCTTTATGGCAACATCAGCAACAAATTCTGGATGTCCTTCTCCATGATCTGGATTATTAATAACTAACTGTTGATTTTCTTGAATATCATGACCCATGATTTCAAGTGCTTCAATCAAATAAGGACGCTCCTTAATTTTAGTTTTGATGCATGTGAAGTGAGACATTTTCCTCAGTCGTTTGTTTTTGCTCATAGTATGATGGTTTGTGTTCTACTTTTTCGACTACCCCAAGTCTCTCCTCAATTCTTTTGGTGAGATTTTCACAGTCATTTCCAACGACACCCATAACTTCTTCAGTTACAGTGCCATCTTGTCTAACAGTAAATTTAATGGTTTGTTGTGCCATTTGTTACATGATATTTACAATTTATTTAGCACCTGCTTCTTTTAGTGCCTCAACTATGATTCTCTTAAGTTGATTTGCCTTCTTCTTACCAAGACCTGCTCTTGTATCTATTTGAACTTTAATCCAATAGAGTACAATCAATACGATAAGGAATTGTATTCCCTCACCCCATGACATATTCCATGCTTCATTTAAATCAAGACTTGCTGCTGCTAACAAATTAATCATAGGTCTCCCTCTTTACGGTTTTCAGATTTGTGAACGTCAAACTCACCACCAGGATAACGTGCTTTAAGTTTGTCTACATTCATCTCAATAATTTCATCAAATGTAGTATCTAGTGCCATACAGGCCTGTGCAATATACCAACAGATATCACCAAGTTCTCTCTTTAAATGAAATACATTATCTTCATTATAAGGTTTACCCTGTAGAATAATCTTCTTAACAACCTCAGTAAACTCACCAGACTCGGCAGTCAATCCAAGTGCAGCAGTAAGAAGGTGTGGAAGATCCGCATCACTAACTGTTTCCAATTCAGTCATGCGAGCAAGAAGTTGTGCAAAATCCTTACTAGGTTCGCTGGTTACACCATGAACAAAGTCAAGATACTTTTCAGTGTCTACTGTCATAAAAGTTTTACCTTATCATAAAGTTCGACTATCTCTTTACTAGGATCAGGTACATGAGATAACAAATCTCTCAATGCTACTACCTGTTCCGCAGTAAGAGTAAGTCCTCTATTAGTTGTGTAGGTTTCAATTGGTGGTCTATAGTCACTACCAAGTGCTGGATACGGATCAGTCATTTTATATTACCAAATAAGATGCATCTTCATCATTAAGCTCATCTGATGCAAGCATAATAGTCTGAAACTCTGCATCAAAAAACTCTTTATCGGATGTACTCCAAACAATAACGTTCTTTGCTAACTGAGTTTCGTTGTATTTGTCAAGTGTTTCTTTTAGTTCTTTAAAAGTCATTAGAATTTAAAATCGCCAAAGGTTTTCTTAGGTTTCTTTTCTTCAAAATTATACTCCTCTTCTTGTCCACTGTCAACCAAATCTTCCTGAGCACTTTGTTCACAGTCATATAATCTCATCTTTGCTCTATCAATCCCAACAACAAACCGTTTGAATACTGTAGGATCGTTATATCTGTTCTTAAGTTGTTTAACTAATATCTGATTCAACCCCTCCAACTCTTCTGTAGAAATAAGGGCAAGCATAAGGTCAGCAGTAGCAGGGAGTCCAAAAGATTCAGAGGTGTCAGTAAGATCGACATCAGAACTACCGTAACCGCTACGAGTAGTTTGAGTGGCAGATACAATCGGAAGGTTCGCCTCAACTGCGAGACCCCGTAATTCTTCTGCGATGGCTTTGATGTAGGAATACGAGTTGACATTACTTCCTGCTCTATATCGTGATGAGGCACAAATATTAAGATAGTCTATGAATATTATATCAGGTCTAAAAGACTTTTTCAATGCCAGTTCCTGAATTAAGGCTTTAAAATGTCCACAATGTGCAGATGCAGTAGGATACTCTTTAATAATTAATGTACCTTGTGTCTTCTTGGCAAGATCTGTAACCTTACCTTCAAACATATTCTTAGGAAGATCTACTATATCTTGAATGTTGACATTAAGTAGATTAGCATCGATCCTCTCCGCAATCTTCTCCTCTGCCATTTCGAGAGTGATGTAGAGGACGTTCTTTCCCTGGAGGAGGACACTGCTTGCCACATGACACATGAATAAAGACTTTCCAACCCCTGTGCCAGCCAAAGCAATGTTGAGAGTCTTATTCGGTAGACCTCCTTTCGTAATTTTGTTGAAGTATTCAAGATCAAATTCGATCTTGTTTTCTTTCTTGTGGTATAACTCATACCTTTCTTCATAATCTGTTAAGTAATCGTGTCCTATATGAGTATCGAAAGACACAGAAAGAGCATCAGACAAAATAGTAGGAATAGCATCCCTTCCTTTAGTGTCATCCTTTCCATCTGCCAGTTGAATCGATTCCATCAAAGCTAGATATATGGCACGGTCTCTACACCACTTCTCTGTGGTACTAGTCAACCAATCAAATTCTGCAGGATCATCCTCTAGATAACTAATCAGTTTAGTAATATCTTGAAATTGAGTATCATTGATATCACTACGCTTCTCAATCTCAATACATAATACTTCCTTTGTTGCAGGTTTATTAAACTCCTGAACAAACTTTGTTATCTCCTCAAATACAATCTTCTGATTGTTATCCTCAAAATACTCTGCTTTAATAAAAGGTACTACCTTCCTTAAGTACTCCTCATTGTAAAGAAGATTACGTAAAATTAAAACTTCGACGCTATCAAGGTTCATGAGGAATATCAAAAACAAAAGTTATCCTGGTTTCTTCACCAAGATTCACAGCACCATGTGGCATCTTATTATTAAACCAGAAAAGTGTCCCCGCGTCAACTATAGCAGTCTCATTTCCGCAGAAGTATTGATATTTACCCTTAATAGCAAGATGGTATCTGTTTCTTGTTAGATAATATGTTCCTTCATCAATATGAGCCCCCACATAACCGTCAATAGGAAGAGAGAGGAAACCGCAACGGTGAAGGGGTTTACCCTTGAATTCTTTCCGGAGAATTTTCCTGATTTCTGTATGATGCTCATACGCTGGTGTCCTAATGTTTATTTCCGAATCACCAACAAAATCCCCTTCCTTCTTTACACCACCCATTATAAGTTGAAGAGCACTAATGGGAAGATCATCAAACCCACGATCAACTAAAGATTTAGAATCTTTGAGGTGTTTTTGATGATCCCAATCCTGAGGATTTTTTTTAAGTTGCTTAACTACTCTATCTACATTTATATTTTTTTTAATAATTTCTATAGATTTCATTAAGAACCGTAACTGAACTCCTTCTGTGATATTTCATCTAATGCTTGAAGTACTTCTGGAGTAAAATACTTCTCTGGATTCTTATAGATTTCTTTAGCATAAACCTTCTTTCCATGAATCTCATATCGTCCTGCGACATTCTTCCACAGTTCTCCAATCTCTCCTAATTCAAGGAGACCATAGTACTTATCAAGACCACGTTCATCGTAATAAAGACGTATCTCAACAGTTTTATTTTCTTTACTTAAACGCGACTTTGCTGTCTTAGCTTTGATAATGTTTCCGACGACTTCCTTTCCATCCTTCTCCTTTTTCTTTCCGAGATAAATGATTGTACTCGCTGCGTACTTGAGTCCCGAACCCCCTCCCATCTCTTTAGTTGGTACATAAGCTCCGATGACATCGTATGTATGATTCGTGACAATGAGGGGGACATTTGCTTGGCCAAGTTTTAGTGTTAACATACGGAATGCACCTTTGACCAATTGCGATTTGGTCATATCACGCACTTGCTTATCGTCCAGTGCATCCCTAATTTCTTTCTCTGTAGAAAGCATTCCCAAGGAGTCTAACACAAACATACATGGTTTGCGATCCTCTATGGGCATTTGAAGATATTTATCAACTGCCTTCAGTGCTTTGGTACGGAATTCCTCAATGGTTACTACATTGACAACGACTAATCTGGTTAAATCAATGCCACGCGATTCAAGTAATCCTCTATTAACGGCGGATTCAGTATCAAAATAGAGACAATAACTATCAGGATTAGAATCAAGGAAGTTCTTAACCACTGCGAGCGCGAAAAAAGTTTTGCCAGTACTAGACTCACCAGCAAGGGCAGTAATCTTATTAGTAGAAACACCGCCAAAAATGGAGCCACTAACAAGTCCATTAAAGATGTACGAACCTGTGTCGATGTATCTTTCTTCTCCGTCGATGTCTCTTGCGAGTTGGGTGTAGTCATCTCCAATCTCTTTTACTATCTCTTTAAGAAAATCCATTATCTATATAAAAATGTATAATTTACTCGTTGATTTTCAGCACCAGGTTTAGTATGAACACTATCCGTTGCATGAAAAGTATTTCCTGGAAAAATCACAGCACGATTAAACTTATAAGGTATTCTAACATACTTTGCTCCTTTTAGAAAGTCTTGAATCTTTGCACGATCTTGATTATAGTCCTTCCAAGTCCAGTCTTTAGGAGCCTTTTTCCTATAAATTATTAATCCATTTTTAGAACGATCTTCAATAGCATTATTAGGAGTCACCCAAACATTTATATTAAGAAAAGAAGGATCTGCATGAGGTGATACTCCAGCACAACGATTGTAATAGGTGAAAGACCAAGAACGAATATATGTACGACCAGCAAGTACAGATAACTTTGGAGTTACATAGTCATTAGCAATAGATCTCATACTCAATTGAGACTCTCTACCATTATCAAAATCTCTGGAAAGATATCCATCATCATAGGCTTTGTTAAAAGGAGGATCATTAGTAAGAGCCAGTTTTCTTAACTGAAGAGCAAGACCCTTTGGAAAGAAATTGTCTTTAATAATATATCCTCTATCAAGTTTTATATTTTCAATCCATTCAGATAACCATTCCATGAGATTCACGAAGAATTTTTTTATAGGGTCCACCAGGATTTGCATCCCTTGTTTCTTTTACCAACTTAAGTCTTTGATACAGTGCGGTATCACCACCAAGAGTCAATGCTCTTATAATTGTATCTAGATCTTTATCGTTAATAGGTAATTCCATTTAAGTAAAAAAGGATTCTAAGTTTACAGTTTTCTCAGTGCTCCATCCGATAGAGTTAAGAATAATTCTAAGAGGTTCCAAGAATGCTTTTTCAAATTGTATATCATAATCGATATACTTGTCAAGATTAAGTTCACGCGGAAAATCCTGAATAAACGAAATAATATTCTCATGAATAATATTAGGTTTTTTCAGGTAGCAAAATTTAATTTTTTCTCCATTCTGGATCAAAGAGTACTTATTGTCTAACTTGTTTTTCTTCACATAATGGTTAAACAACAAAGCTCCCCGTATATGTATAGGAGTTCCTTTTGCATATATTGTAGAATGTGCCTTATACTTCTCAACATTAGACGCAGAACGTGGAAATGATATATCTTCTGGTGGTAAAGTTTTGAATTCCTTACGAGACTTCTCTATAAAATCAATTACATCATCCTCTGTTCCACTCATCATCAATTTCAATGCATCCTTAATCATTGCTCTACATGGTGCAGGAGTCGATGATTTAACCGCCTCTATACCCATCATTTTAAGTTTAGGTTCAGTATATGCTACACCTTCACTATTCCATACATTAAGAATATATCTTTTCTTTGCAGTCCATATGCCACGATCAGCAATGTTCTCTCTCTTCATGAACATTTTTTGGTCGTAGGCGTTGACATACCCGGCCAATTCTTCGTAAGCACTTTCAATATAAGGTTCAAGTTGAGTTTCACACACCTTGTCAAGGAACCGCACAACGCCCTCAGTAGTTTTCTCTCTCCCCGTGTATACAGTCTCAACCACAGGACCCATATTAAGATAAATGGAATCGGTATCAGAAGCAATAACATAATCAACATCCTCAGTTTTTAATAATTTGTTCAAGTAAGCATTCATCTTATTCTCTATCCACCGGATCGAGACCTGTCCTGAAAGAGTAATGGCCTCTGCATTTGCCAACTTGTAGTACCGAAAGTACTGATTACCGATAGCACCATAAGCAGAGTTAAGAGATATCTTCTTCGCCATTTGAATGTTATTACAGCGAGCAATCTCTTTTTCCAATGCTTTACTAGGAGTCTTTTCATAATCCTTCTTTGCTTGGATCATCTTCTTCTTGAAGACCACACGGTCTCCATACATCTTATCCATCAACTCTGGCAGGAACCCACGCACGTCCTTCCTATACTGTGCTCCATTAGCACACGTTGCATAGTCAGGATCAAAATCAACTATCTCTTCATTTAATATCCTCTCAACGCTCGCGCTGGAATGTCTAGTCTCCCTGAGGGTTTCCGGACTGATATTATATTGCATAATAAGATGAGGATACAGGCTATTGAGGTCAAAATTAACAACCCAGTCATAGCGTCCCGCTTTTGGTTCCTTGACATAAGCCCCCGCATACTTTTCGTTCTTTTGTGATCTATTCTTCGGTGGAATAACAATATTCCTTTTCTTCAAGTAATTATATATGATGGTATCCCACATCCGTACCTGATAGAACACATCGTTGTAATTAACCTTAGCATCATATGCCATAGTTAATGCCAACTCAATCAGTTTCATCTTGTCTTCCAAACGGTCAACAAGTTCAACGTCGATTATATTATACTCAATAAATTTTTGCCAACCCTTTGTGTAGAAATCCTTAAAAGTGTCAAACTCACTGTGATCTAACTTCTTTTGTCCCAATTCTACTTGAGCAATATAATCCAAACGATATGACTCTTGTGCTTTATACGTAAACTTCTTATATAAGTCCAAGTAGTCTAACTGTGTTACACCACCAACATCAAATGTAGTATGGGTTCTTCCCATAATGACAATTTCATTCTCACTTACAAGTCCCCAAGGTGAAAACCTCTTCATCAATTTCTCACCAAGTATTCTATTAATACGTTTACAGATATATGGAATATCATACAACTGTATGTTCCATCCAGTAATTACATCTGGAACATCTTGCATCCAATAATTAATAAAATGACTTAACAAATCATGTTCATTAGAACAATAATTATAAGTTACATCCTTCCTATTATTCTTAAAGGGTTTACTTCCCCAAGTAACGATCTGCTTAGTTGTATAGTCTTGTATTGTGATTGCCAGAATCTCTTCTGAGCACGATTCAACATCAGGGAAACCTTGCTCAGACGCAACTTCAATATCCAAAGTAACAAGCTTAATTTTAGATATGTCAAACTTGATCTCATCCTCTGGGTATTTCTCTGATATGTATTGGTAAATATACCTGTCATTCCCGTATATCTCAAATCCCTCAATACCTTCATACTTCTTATAGAATTCACGACAATCTCTGACTGTTCCTGGATTAATTGCTTCAACACTTTCTCCACTCAACGTTTTATATTTAGTACTTTTTTTAGACTTGACAAATAGAGTAGGAAAAAATTCATCCCTATGCTCATACCTCTTTCCATTCTCAACTCCCCTCACAAGGAATTGATTACCAATTAATTGAACGTTGGTGTAGAATTTCACTTAATAAGATCTTGGTATTTTTCAAGGAGAGTTGGAGTAGGCTCACACAAAGTGAGAATCTTATCCGAACTCATCATAAATGTATCATCTTTTGAGAATCCTAGCAAGAAGGGTTCTAAAGTTATGGAACCCTCAGTACTATTAACCCAAAATGGATTGATTAATTTACAATCCGGTTCTCCAGGAATAGCAGCAGGAGCTTCCTCAATCTGACTTATCAGAATCTGCTGTGTTGTTGTCAGTGCGATTACTTTGATTTCCATAGTTTACAATGTCCTCTTGATACATCTCCTTAAGTTTTTCTACTGGTTCAACGACAGTAATTAACCAGTCTGCTGGAATAGAAATAGTAGTGTCTTTAGTGAGAGGAATCCAAGGAAATAAAGAAACTTCAAATCCTGCTTTTTTATTACTCCCATCCTCACTCTGAAGGTTTGGATTCTTCATACGAATAACACATGGTTTATTCAAATGATATCCAATAACCCTTTTCTCTTCTTCTTCACCCAGTACCATTTCAGAGACATCAGCAATGACATCTTCCCCTGATTTTAAAAGTATTAACTTAACGGTCATAGTGTCTACTTACCTCTTAGTATTGTACCACAAAAAAAGAGACCCGTAAAGGGTCTCTCCATCTCGAACTCATTTGTATTTAGAGATACTCTTTACGAGAGTGATGCTCTGGAACTACCTTTCCTAGTTCCACGGTGAGGAGTCCATCCTCAAAGCGGACCTGTCGTACTTCCGTATCATCAGAGAGCGTCCAAGCTCTTGTGAAAGATCTTTGGGCAAGCCCTTTGTAGACAATTTCTCCCACAGTCTCTGATTCTTCTTTTTTGCCTTCCACATGTAGTTTTCCAAACTCCGTGTAGACTTTAACTTCTTTCTTTTTGAATCCCGCAAGTGCGATTTCCAATCTGGATTCGACATTGTTCACATGAACTAAATTATATGGCGGGTAATTTGATTGATGATCTTGATTCCAAAAACGATCAAAGTAATCATCCATTCCGATGCTGTTCTTAACGATCCTATCCATCAATGTTGATAGATCTGCAGCATTGTATCTTGTGATGTTAGTCATCTTAGTAGCTCCTTGTTAAGCGAGTTTGTGTTGTGTGAACCCTTTCGGCGTTCACCTATATTTATAGCACAAAACACTAAAAAGCGATATTCGGTTTCCCGTCATTAACCCAATGTACTAAGACATTATCTATATGAGAGGCATCAACTCTAAAATTATAAGATATAATAGTTTTTCTATCTCCAGTATTAGGTGGTCCACGATGAATACAATGAGAAGGAAAAATAACTACATCACCCTCCTCTGCTTCGATCTTCTGAGCTTTTAGATCATAAGGAGAACAAAACTCAGTATAAGAACAACCCTTTGGAAATTCTAAGTAATAAACTCCTGTATAATGCTCACCATGAATATGCCACCCATGACAATCATTCTTTTCATATTGCTGATACCAAACATCCTCCAACTCAATCTTTTTATAAGCCATAGATCTAATAAATTCCTCTATAGTCTCCAGAAAATTTGGAACAAATAGACGAACCCATGGTCTGCTAATATCTTTAGATCTATCCCAATCTAATTTAGATACTGAATCGCGAGAATATAAACTATCATTATCTTCCTTCCCATCAGAAGTCTTTGAGATCTCAGATAAAATAAGATCTCTTATCATATCATGATTAATCATTTTCAACTGACAAATAGCGTCAGTAAATTTAATCTTTTTCACTATTTCAGAAAACGCTGTCTAGGTCTCCTTCTATGCAGATGAGTAAGATAGAAATTTGAATAATTAACAATCACTAAGAGAATTAATAATATAGTGTTAATTGTCATTCTTCTTGAGTCTTTCCTTTTTTACCGATGTTATACTTCTGTTCCAATACCCAAAGACCTTTATCTTTATAAGAAAGAACTTTGATTTGGTTAAGAGGTGCAATATCAGCAACCTCAGTTTCTTTTACTATAGAAATAAGTCCCCAGTCAGCAAGTAGACGGGAAATCCTATTTCTACGTTGAACATCATTAGTAGTAAGGTTAGCATGTTTGCCGTCAAGTGCAAAGAGCTCCTTAAAATGTACAATATAATATCTACCTTGCTTATGCAGAATATGGCAAGATTGATAAAGTTTCTTTTCTTTTCTTGACGCTACACCAATTCTTGTTAAAGTCTCACGGACTTTTAAAAAATCATCAGGTTCATTGAGAGTCACCTCAATCATCTGATCCGGCGACCACTTTACTTCAGGTTCTCCCGTCGTAGTCATTTCGATCCTCCAGTTTCAAGTCGTTGTTTAATAAATTCCAGTTGTTGGGTTGATAAAATTTTCAGTGCTTGAGATGCTTTCTCATTACTATAACCATAGTATTGTTTTACACTTTGGAGATCCGTGACTTTATCCTTACGGAGCCAGGGAGAAAATCTCTTCTTTTTCCTAAGTGTATTTAGATAAAACGAATATTGCATATCCTTATCAAGATTAGGATACTTATTCATCTCATTAGCAAACAACACACAATCAAGATGACCTGATAAACAACGATTAATAATATAAGGGGAATAATCCTTTACAGTAGAAGGATCTTCTTCAATAAGATTATTCTTATTAAAGTTAATAGAATTCAACCAATCTTTAAGTTCAGTCATTTCGGTAGTTTCCTATTAAAGTTCCAATACTCAAATTTCATATAGGTATAGTATATACCACATAAGAACTTTTGTACAAAATATTCAAGATAAAGAATGGAAATAATAATACATTTCTCAATCATCGTATTATCTGAATATCATCATCTTCAGTCCAGAGTTCGACCTTAGTTCTGAACCTATCTTCTCTCTTTAGTTTATCATATCTTTTAGTAGCTTTCTTCTTCCACCAAGATATAATATTATCCCAATAAAACTTCTCCCAATTTGGACCAGGAATTAATTTATCCTGCTCACCTCTAATAACTTCTCTAACATTTGAATAACCATAATCTGATATATAAAATCTCTTCTTCTGAGTAAGACCAAATGCCATAGTAATTACCTCATTAAACTCTTTCAATTTCTCATGATCTTTCAAAGAATTTCTAATAAGACTTATCATTTTAGTCTGCCTCTTCATCTTCTTAGATGATGCTTTATTGTCAGTCAATGGGTTATTATTATTTAATCGAGTAAAACGATCATGAAGACGATGAAACACCTCTTCATGCAAGAGAGGAAGGAATTTACTGTCAGTTAGACCTTTATACCTCATATAGGGTTTAAGACCGTCATACTGCGATGCAGAGGTCGTAG
>VTLG01011377.1_pt1 | contig 23425 bp, 12 predicted proteins | sample 4694571 | NCBI WGS metagenome assembly VTLG01 (sample SAMN12604809, study PRJNA352737) | marine metagenome | biome: ENVO:00000447; feature: ENVO:00000209|ENVO:00000569|ENVO:01000036; material: ENVO:00002151; isolation source: viral sequences binned using virsorter ...
CGAGGAACGAATCATGGTTGCTGGTAATATCCAACTTAATAATAAACCCAAATCACAAGACATAGATTACGATTCAATCATGCAGACTATGGTGGAGAAATATATCTGACCTTTCCTTATAAATATATTATTATAAGGAGTCTACATGGCAGAACAATATTTCATGGGACTAGATGGTTTCATCTGGTTCGTTGGTGTCGTAGAGAATCGTAATGACCCTGCTGAACTTGGTAGAGTCCAAGTTCGTTGTCTAGGATACCACACCGAAGATCTATCCCTCATACCTACCGCAGATTTGCCGTGGGCTCATGTCATGCACCCTGCTACTGACCCTGCCGTACAGGGTTTGGGTAATAGTCCCTCTTTTCTTGTTGAGGGTACTTGGGTTGTCGGGTTTTTTCAAGACGCAAAAGATAAACAACAACCTATCGTCATGGGTACGTTGCCTGGCTACCCACAATCAACACCAGATACCACAAAAGGTTTTAATGATCCTACAGGAACATACCCTAGTCAAAATCGTGAACTAACTGGAGAAGCAATCAGTAAGTTTAAATCTTCTGGACACTCACTCAATGAAAGTGATGTCAGTCGATTGGCTAGGGGTGGTGATTCAGAACAACATTCCTCTCTTATAAAACGAAGAGCTTTAAAACAAGATAGTGTACCTATTGCAACAGAACCATATAACACTAAAACAGATAACACACAAGTTACTGGCCCAAAACGAGAGTCTTGGAATGAACCTGATCCAAGAGGCCACAGCTCCAATAAATCACCATACCCTACCGCAAACTATCCCTACAATCATGTTCATGAAAGTGAAGCTGGTCATATTCATGAGGTAGACGATACGCCAGGCGGCGAGCGTTTGATGCAACAACACTCCAGCGGTTCTTTCACAGAGATACATCCAGACGGAAGTAAGGTTGTCAAGGTTGTAGGAGACAACTACGAAATCATTGCAGGCAAATCAAACATACTGGTGGTTGGTGATACGAATATTACTTACGATGGAAATGTCCGTCAGTTAATCAAGAAAGATTATGTTCTGGAAGTTGAAGGTGATTACTCTATAAAGGTTCATAAAAATAACAGGGTGAAGATAGGAGCTGGTGGTGCTGGAAATCTATACGAGGAAGTTACAGGTAGTCACACATACAATATCAATGGGGGAGTGAGAGGTCGTGTAGGACGAGACATTGATATTAATGTTGGTAGGAATGAATCAAGATTAATCGGTGGAACCTATGCGATAGTAGGAACTAGAGGTATGACTTTAAATAGTGCATTTGGTTCTACTGTTATTACAGCAACAAAAGATATATCACTTACAACCAGTTCACTTGGTTCAATAGATATTAAAGCAGGAACAACCGCAAGTATGGCTGGTGTTGCAGTAACCCAATTAGGTGGACTTGCGATTAATTTGGGTGACGCAACCACACTCACGCATCTAAACACATCACTTACCAGTATTATTAACATCACACCAACATACACTACAAAATCTGGAATAATAAATTTGTTAGGTGTAACTGCCTCCATACCAACATTAACTGCTACGAAGATATTTACAGGTTCAATAATTGGTGGAACTGGTACTTTTGGAAATAACGTAGGCCCACACTAAGGATTATAAATTATGACATCAAGAATATTTGAAGAAAAAAGAGCTATATTTGGTAGGGATATTCTCATATTAAATGGATCAGATGGTTCGTCCACTGATGCTGGAGAAGCAATAATTTTTGACAACAGTGCGAATACTTTTACTTTGACATTGAATGGAACAGATTCCAATTCTACAAATGTTGATGAGGACATTCTTCTGAATGGAACAGACAGTTCATCCACAGATGACGGTGGTAGGATTTTACTAGAGGATGAGACATTTTCTAATGACGATGACTTCGTAATTATTAATTTTCCTTTTGAACAATCTGAAGAAGGTGGTTTCATAGTTTTAGAACAAACCGAGTTGAATGAGGATGTTCTTTCTCTTAATGTAATCAAAGGAAATACTGTTGGTGGGGGTGTTATCATAGAGGAAGGATTGGTAAGTGGAGCAGACAATAAAATTATCAATGGCAACTTTGCGGCTAATCAGAGAGCTGCATTGTTTACCGCTTCATATACAGACGGCACTCCAATAACAAATTCTGATGACACATATCTTTTTGATCGATGGAAACTTCTAAGTGATGGTAATAATATTGTAGACGTTCATTCATACGGTAGGACTATGGGTAGTAGAGACTTTGGTGGAAACTCGGGCCCAGCTTGGATGCCAACAGAAACAAGTTTTGCGATGGCGATGGACGTTGAAACTGCAAACACAAAATTTGGACAAGCACAGTTTATAGAGTCCATGAATTGCAATGATTTACGAGGACGAAGTTGCACCCTGTCTTGGAAAGCAAGAGTAAGAAATTCACAAACATCTACCTCAATCAAAGCAGCTGTCATCGGTTGGTTCGGAACTTCTGATACAATAACGAGTGATATAATTTCTGCTTGGAATGACGAGGGAACCGATCCAACATTAGTCGCAAATGCAGAGTATTTGAATGAACCGTTTAACATACTACTTAATGGTACAATGCAAACTTATACAATTAATGTGAGTATTCCCGATGGTATCAAGAATGTAATTGTTTTTATCTGGAATGATATGTCCAATGGTGATGTTGGAACAACTGCTGGGGATTTTATTTTTTTAAGTGATGTGCAACTGGAACGAGGTGAATTTAATAATCCAAGATTTCAAAATGAAACTTATGATAAGACACTCAGAAAATGTCAAAGATACTATTGGCAATCAGGAAGGAGTGTTGCTAATTTTACGGTTGTTGCTTCTGGAGTAATTAATAGTGCAACGCTCGCATGGTTTCAAATACCTTATTTGCAGACTATGAGAGCTGGTGGAACGGTATCAAAAAATGGAACTGTTTATGTATATGATGGACAAGTGTCAAAAGCAATTTCTGATATAGATGGAGCACTCTATGCTAATCCAGATTCACATTGGTTTAGGACAACACACGCTACTGGCACTACGCAAGGTAGAGGCGCACAAATATATACTAATAACACTACCGCAGATTGGGTTGCGGTAGATTGTGAACTGTGAGGATATAATTATGACAACGTATGCAAATGCAAAATATCGTAAAGGAATGTTTGGAGATGACATTGTTTCTATTAGTGTAACGATTAATGGAATCCAATCAGGTGTTCCAATTGATATTAACAACAGAGACTATAGAAAAATAAAACCACTCATTGACTCTGGAGAACTAGTGGTGGCAGATGCAGATGAGTAGAGATAAATATATCATTGTCTTTCACGACATCACTCAAGCAAATCCAGATTGGGGAAGTTTATACAAAGCGTACCTACCAGCAGAGAGTTTGTTGAGTGCAGAACTATTGGCAAAGTCCGTTAAGGGAACAGTCGTTGGTATGATAGATGATGAGGGTGATGAGTGTTACTTTGAGGTCGGTATGGAGACTGCGGTAAGAGAAGCTGCAGATTCTAAGTTTGTAATTAATGCTGGAGTACAATTAAGAAGGAGGAAGTATAATGGCTAGTTTTAATACTGCAAATATTGTTGGTGCAAGTAATAAATTAAACGGTGCGTTAGATGCTTTGGATGGACTTAAAAGTGGAGTTCTTGGCGGTCTTCTTTCAATACCAGCAATTCCTACTGCACTGGTTACTGCGAAAAACACACTACTACTTGCAAAAATAAAAGAACTTATTCCCCCCCTACCAAGTCTAGATCTTCCTGATATTAATTTACAAGCAGAGCTTCAAACTATTTCTGGATTGGACATCAACACTCCAGGCTATGATAGTGCGATTAAATCTTTGGAAAATAAATTTGGTAGTGGGCTAATAGAGAAGGGATATGATATAAAAAATCTTGCAAATCAGGTCAGAGATGCAAACACATCAATAACCGATACTGTAGAGAGAGGAAAACAAATTGCAAGTTCTGTTCCTAACTTCACCGTTTCTTCATTAGGTGACGGTTTATTTGGTGAGGCAAAAGAAGTTGCACAAAATGTTTTAACTGCGTCCACACCATCTGAAGTAGAAGAATTAAGTGAGTTGGTATTAAACACAGAGATGATGAATTTAAGAGAATCCTTGCAAGGAACCGTATAAATAATAAAATAATAACAAGTGGGAGTTTCCTATAAATGGCTGTTTACGATGCCCAATTAACCAATACATCTGACCGTAATGTAAGACAATATACTGACTTGGACTTATTTTTTTCAAAAAGAAAATCGGATGACGATATAAGTAAAGTAACAGACATACAAGCAGTAAAAAGATCAGTTCGCAATCTTGTTTTGTTAGACCCTTATGAGAAACCTTTTCATCCAGAAATTGCTGGTGGTGTTAGAGGTTTATTGTTTGAACTAATGAGTCCTTTTACGGCTGCACAGTTAACAAAGAAGATTGAAGATGTTATTAATAACTTTGAACCAAGAGCACGATTAGTAGGTGTTCGAGCAAATCCTGACTATGATAGAAATTCATATGAGGTGTCTATAGAATTTTATGTTGTAAATACTCCTACAGAACTTGTTGATATGACAGTTATGTTAGAGAGACTACGATAATGGCAACAAACCCCTCAAGACTTAGAGTTACAGAATTAGATTTTGATGAAATAAAAACCAACCTTAAAACCTTTCTTAAAGGTCAAGACCAATTTAAAGATTACGACTTTGAGGGTTCGGGTATGAGTATTCTGTTGGATACTCTTGCATACAATACACACTATCTTGCTTATAACGCAAATATGCTTGCAAATGAAATGTTTCTTGATAGTTCATCTTTGCGATCCAGTGCGGTGTCACACGCAAAGATGTTGGGATACGAAGTTAGTTCTGCAAGAGCTTCAAACGCAACTATTAGTGTTGGTGTAACCACAAATTCATCTAGTGTAACTATGGATTCTGGAACAGTTTTTACTGCAAAGGTTAACGATGTAGATTATCAGTTTGTTACAGTGCAAGACCTTACTGCGAACAATGTTGGTAACGCAGTTATTTTTTATGAGGTTCCGATATATGAGGGAACGTATGTTACCACAAAATATACGGTAGATACTTCTAACCCAGATCAAAGATTTTTACTAGTTGATCCTAGAGCTGATACTACTACTCTAACAGTCAAGGTTCAAAACTCATCGTCAGATACAACTACTAAAACGTACACAAAGGCAACTGATATAACTCAGTTATCAACCACAAGTGAAGTTTATTATTTACAAGAAGTAGACGCTGGTAAATTTGAAGTTTACTTTGGTGACGGTATTGTAAGTAACGCATTATCAGATAATAACATTGTAATTTTACAATATGTTGTTACTAATAAAAGTGCTGCGAATGGTGCAGCTTCATTTACTGCTCCTTCTACAATAGGTGGTGAAAGTGATATCAGATTAGTAGTTAATCGAATTGCAGGCGGAGGTGCAGAAAGAGAATCAATTTCTTCTATTAAATTAAATGCACCACTTGATTATGCCGCACAAGGTAGAGCAGTAACATCTGATGATTATAAAGTATTCGTTAAAAAGTTATTTGCAAATACTCAGGCAGTTTCGGTTTGGGGTGGTGAGGATGGTAGTTATGATCCATCAACAGGACTTACAACCTCTATTCCAGAATACGGAAAAGTTTTCATTTCGGTTAAAACTAACAGTGGTGAAAATATGTCTTCAGTTGAAAAGGAACAATTAGAAAAAGATTTAAAACCCTTTAAAGTTGCATCTGTAACTCCAGTGGTTGTTGATCCAATTACAACAAATTTAATTCTACAAATTACATTTCAATACAACTCTAACATAACCACTAAATCTAGAGAAGCTTTAGAAAGTTTAGTTTCTACAACAATAAAAAATTATAATACCACTAAGTTAAAATCTTTTAATTCAATATTTCGTTATTCAGAATTTATTGGACTTGTTGATGATAGCGATTCATCCATATTAAGTAATATAACAACGGTAAGTTTAGCTCAATTTATTACCCCTGTTACTACAGCAACAACTGGATATACAATAGACTTTTCTAATGGTTTATATCATCCTCATGGCGGACATAATGAGTCTGGTGGGGGTATTGTTGCTTCAACAGGATTTAATATTAGTGGTGAAGTGCAAGATTATTTTTTTGATGAAGACGGTTCTGGTAATTTAAGAATTTATTATATACTTGCTGGTGATAAAGTTTATTATAATACAGAAGCAGGAACAATAGATTATGATAGTGGTAGAATTACTATTAATCCGATTTTCATTTCAACTATATTAGATGTGGATGGAGTATCATCGACTAGGATTCGTATTACAGCAATTCCTAGTTCTAATGACATAGTTCCAGTTCGTAATCAAGTATTGGAAATTGACGAAGTAAATACTACGATCACAGGTACGGTTGATACGATATCAACGAGTGGTGTAGGATATACCACTACCACCAGTGCTGGAGTAACCACTACAACAGTTGCAACCACTTCATCAACACCAACAACATCGGCGTATTGATGAATGTCTCACGAAGATAAATCAAAACTTTTAAATAAAGTTTCCCCACTTTTAGATGGTCAAGTTCCTGATTTTGTAAGGGAAGACCATCCAGTATTCGTCAGTTTTCTAAAAGACTATTTTCAATTTTTAGAGGCTGGAAGATTAACCGTAGAACCAACTGATACTTATTCTAGAACAGTAAACTACATTAGGCAAGAGACAAATACTTTAGAATTTATTTTATTAGAAGATGGTGAAAGACTATTAACTGAAAGAGGTGCTGGTGTTCTTGATGCTAGTGCTGGTCAATTTACAAATGGTGAAACCATTACTGGTGGAACATCAAACGCAACCGCAACGGTTCTCGTAGAGGACTCTCGTAATAATCATATATACATATCCTCACAACAAAAATTTATTACTGGTGAAACTATCACTGGTGGAACTTCAAGTGCAGAAGCAAAGATAACAGAGTATCGGGCGAACCCGATTCAAAACATTCAACAGTTATTAGATTACGCAGATGTAGACAATACCATCTATGATTTTCTAGATCAAATGCGTGAATCTTTCATGACGGCAATACCGTCCACTCTTGCAACTAATACTTCAAAACGAAACCTTCTGAAAAATATTAAAGACCTTTATTCTGCAAAAGGAACTTCAGAGGGACATAAACTTTTCATGCGTTTACTTCTGGGAGAAGAGGCTGAAATAATTTATCCAAATGAATATATGATGAGGCCTTCGGATGGTAGTTGGAAAAGAGATCAAATTATTAGAGCAACTGCAGCTAGTGGTGTTGCTAGCACTGAACTAATCGGTAAATCAATTACTGGACAAACTTCTGGTGCTACTGCTTTGGTAAGAGAAGCTATAACAACTTCGGGATCAAACATAGATGAGTCAGTAGAAGAATTTAAAATCCAAGATATTGTAGGAACCTTTACCAGTGGAGAACTAATAACAGGAACATCCAATGTTAGTGACATTGATGTTTCTTTTACAATATTTAATATTGTTTCTGATGTTACCATAACCAATGATGGAATATTACATGAGGTAGGTGAGGTAATTAACGTAAGTTCTTTATCATCAGTCTCAACGGCAAGTTTAAAAGTAAATGCAATTAAGTCTGGTAGTGTATCAGGTGTTGTTGTTGATGATGCTGGAACTGGTTATCAGGTTGGAGACATATTAACATTTACTAATTCATCATCGGACAGTAACACTGATGCAGCCACAGGGGTTGTCAGTGTGGTTGGTGGTGGTATTCTTCAAGAAACAGGAACATTAGATGATTCAGATGTAACAACAGATACAATTATTTTGGAAACTGACTCATTAGAGTCAGTGGTTGAATCTGAAATTATTCTTGAAGAAAGTGTAAGAGATGTTTTTGTTGCTGATGGACAGACAACAACTTTTCTTATTAATAATTCATCTACTCTCACTGACACTTTAACTTTATATTTGGATGGGGTTGAAACAGAAAAGCTTGCGAAGAACGGTGATACGGTATGGAGTGTGGAGGATGCACCCTATTTGGTTTTGAATGGAACAGACTCTTCATCAACTGATGCAGGCGACAACATTTTATTAGAGGTTGACGATGCACCGCAAACTGGTTCGGTCATTACATTAGAACAACAAGCGATATCACTTTCATCTAGTCCTATAGATTATACTCCAGCAAATGGAACTAAAATAGAAATTCGTGGTAACACAGTGAACAATCTTTTGTTGGATGCAACAGACGGTTCATCTTCTAATGCTGGAAGTAAAATACAGACAGACGATGGAGACATAACTCTCGATACATATGTAACATCTACAGATCAAATTATTTTAGAATCTGGTTCATTTAGCGTATCAGAGGCTAACTCAATACATAAAGCACGTTTAACCTCTAACGGAAGAGGTTATATAGATTTACCAACAATTACAGTAACCTCAGTAAATGGGTCTAGTGCTAAATTACTTGCAACAACTAATGATATCGGTGCGATAGACTCTGTAGATATTGTTGAGGGTGGACTAAAATATTCAGAATCTAACCCCCCAAATATTTTTTCCAGAGCACACTTTGTTGTAAAAGATGTTACAGGAACATTTGCGTCAGGAAATACTCTTACTACACATGATGGAACTGTTAAAGGTTGGGACTCATCAACTCAAATTTTAGATGCAGAATTTGAAGATGTTGTTAGAATAGATGCTGAACAAAGTAGCACAGTTAACGAGGGTATAAAACTTGAAACTGGTGTTCATTCAGAACTTACTCAGTTTATTTTAGAGGATACCGTAGATTCAATTGATTCTGGAGACACCATTACATTTAATGGTACAAGTATTGTTTCATACCAACCAAAAACAGTTCGTAGGAAAGTAACTGTTGTAGAAAATACTCTGACTACAATTGCAGTATCAACAACAGATGCAACTCTTGGAGAAAAAATATTTGCTATTGACGGTTCTTATACCTCTAGTGATTTTACTGCGACTCCAATTTCATTTTCAAGAGGGGATACTTATTATTTTGATTTAAGTGATGCTTCTTTATATAATGTAGATACGACTAATAATCATGAATTAGCGTTTGCAACTCTCAGTGATAGATTTACTGGAGATGGGACATCAACTACATTTACCCTCGAACAATCGGTCGGAGAAAAACCAATTGCGTTTGTAGTAACAGGAACTACTTCATTTGAAAATAATATCAGGTCATATTTTGATTCTACAATTACAGCATATACTACAAATGGTAATTTAATTATATTTGATTCTGCTCCTGCTGCAAATACGCACGTTTTAGTTTTTACAAAATATACAACTGGTATCACAACTTCTGATGATTATATTGCAATAGGTGGTGGTTATTCTGATTATAGCTCTCTTAATTCTGGAGTAACCACAACACTAGATGGTGCAATAACCCCTTATGGTACAGAATTAATATTCAAAGATACAACAGGATTTACTTCTGGAAGCGTTCATGCTGGTTCTGCACTTTGGCCAGATTTAGGTGAGGGTGTTCTCATCCGTATAAAAATTGACAATGAACTATTTTCTGGAGTTTTAAATGGAAATACATTTAAGGTTGGAGGTAGGGGAAATATAGGTTATGGTTCTGGTGGAGTAGCTACTTCACATGATGATGGTTCAACAATTGAATTGTTTATGTTAAATGGAACTCCAATTGACCAACTCACAGAAGATCATGGAGGTGCATTTGTTCAAATAGAAACCACAAGTGCAACTCCAAATTTATATTATTATTGTGTGAATCATGGGCCAAGAATGGGATTCTCAATATTAACTAAAACTGTTTCAGATACTATAGAAGATGCTGGTGATAGTGTTTTATTAAATTCAGAAAGTTTAGGTAATAAACCTAAAAATATTTTGTTAGAAAATGGAAGTCAAGATGTATCATTAACTACAACTATTCCAGGCACCTTTGATGTGCTTTTAGAAACTGGACACAATGTTTTAATTAGTAATACATTAGAGGATTATAGGTTAACACTTGATAATTTTGTAGACACTGGAAAAGCAACCAGAAAAAGTGATGGTGGTTTGGATTTTACCATTAGTATTCTTCTTGAAAATGGTAGTGGCCCAATAGCACTAGATGGTTTAGTAGATTCATCTGGTCGGTTACTTCTGGAAGACCATTTATCAGATGGAGCTGGAGATCATATAATGATGGAGAACAACGATTTAGTTGTACTAGAAGAGTTTTCTCAATCTGATACCAGTGGAGAAAATGGTGACTTAATAATTTATGAGGATGCTGTCAATCAGGAAGATAGAGATTTTCACGTTAACAATGCCTTTACACACTTTTTAGTCAAAGAAGATCATGACTTTGCAGCAGGAGATGCTGGTGGAACTAGTGTACTTGGATTAGAATCAGGACAACCCACTAGCGACTCATTTCCAATTTTACTGGATGCAACTGACTCAAATGGAGGGGATGCTGGAGATAAAATACTAATTGAAGAAGAAGTCGGTGCAACAAGTTTTATATTGCAAGAAGAGGTCGAACTTTCTTCTGAACCCCCAAATTCTTTTTTTGAATATGAACAGTATTTTTCCAATCCTCAACACGCAGATGAAAATATTTTATTAGAAGATAATAGAACAACTGATACCGAAGTTTTTCATCTTCTCCTTAATGGTACAGATAGTTCATCAACTGATGCTGGAAGTAGATTAGTAACAGAAACTTCTGGTGTAACATCTGATACAGTTTCGCAGATATCTGGTAGTGTTATATTAAACGGAACAGACAGTGATCAAAGCGATGCTGGAAGCAAAGTTCTTTATGATACTGAAGATTCTGGATTTGAAGAAATTGTTTTAAATGGAACAGATAGTTCATCTAGTAATGCTGGAGATAATATAATATTAGAAACTGCTATAGACTTTAGTAATAACAATATTGTTATAACAGATTCTAGTGGAGCATCTGCAACCATTGTAAAGGCAGACATTGCAAAAATTACCCCAACAATAGATATCAATAAGGGTGAGATTGGAAGGTATTCTGGTATTAAAAATTTAGTGGGTGAGGATATAAATCGTATTCAAGATTCTTACTACTATCAGGATTATTCTTATGAAGTAAAAGTTGGTCAATCATTATCAACTTATATTAATGAGTTAAAGAAAGCAGTTCACCCCATAGGATTCTTACCATTTGGTAGGGTATCAATCGCAACCTCTGTATCAGCTGCAATAACAACAACCGCTGCTGGTATTTCTGATTACACTGGTGACACCGATATATTCTCACCGATACTTGCATCTGTTCTTGAAACACTGTTTAGTCAGACTATACAAAGTAGATTGCAAGTCGTACCTACAACCACTGGTATAGGTCAGAGAGATGATCAAATTGTATTGGAGAATGGTATAGTTGCTGGCGATAATCTTGTCCTTGATGCAAGTGCAACCTCAACTGATGTTGGTTCAAATATTTTATTAGAGACAAATGACGGAATAGATCTTGAGGATGGAATACTTGAAGCAATACTTTATGAGTCAGGTTCAGTAAGTGCAGAGATAACCAATGCAGCCACTGAGGGTGGTGGACGAGTTATGGCAGAATCGTCACACGCTCCAAGTGCAGACGCAGATCGTTTTCTTGTCAAGAAAATTACCACCAAGATTTCTACTGCACCAAATCCAAGAGCTTCCAGAAACCTTTTATTGCATCTTGCAAAATATCCTTTTGGTACTGTCGATTCGATTCAGTTGGAAACCTCAACCGCAAACCAGACATCGTTCCTTGCTCTTGACGGTGAGATACCACTTGCACAGGAAACAACCTTTATTATTCTAGAGTCTGGTGAGAATGTATTTTTAGAACAGCCTAGTGATGAGGGTCAACGTATAGTTGCAGAGATGGACACATGGGCATTTCCAGTTGGATTTAAGGTAAGTGAAAATGAAAGGATTGTATTGGAATATGAAAATGAATTTGTAGAAACCATACCGTTGTCAGAGATAGGTGATTTTAGATTTGAAGATATTCGTGCAATAGATAAAATTATACTAGGAAGTGATCCAACTAAATCTGATGGTAATGAACTAGGTGGGGTTGTTCGATTAGACGGAACAGATAGCAATAAAACAGATAGTGGAGATGATATTCTTCTTGAAGATAATACTGATGGTTCTCCCCTTGTAACAGGTGATAAGTTAAAACTTGAAGAGGGACTTAAATTTGCAATCAATGTAGATCAGGATAATGCAAACGCAGTTGAAAATGTTGGTATTCTTATGGAAAACTTTGGACAGCTTCTTCTTGATGGGACAGATAGTTCATCAACCAATGCTGGAAGTTTTCTTGCACAGGAGACAACCAAGAACAATAGGTTTACATTAGAGGAATCTGGTTCACTCATTGTTGAAGAAAACTCTACTTACTCTGTTGTGGATAATCTTATATCAGAAAGTGCTCTTGAGGAAACAATAATATTAGAGGATTTTTTCAATCCAAGAAATACTTTTGGTATCAGATTGGAACAAGATTCATATAATGAAGATGTAATTATATTAGATGGTACAGACTCCAACTCTACAAATGCAGGCATTAAGTTAGAACTGGAAGAGTATTTTCAATCGGGACAAGAGACTAGACAGGCTAGAATACTCCTAGAAGATTTTGAACACCTATTAATGGAAACTGGTGATTTTGTAGGAATGGAAAATGAAACTATAACTGTTTTCACAGGAGACTTCAAGACATCTGCAATTCAACTAGAAACTGCAAATATAGTATCAAGTAAAGGTCAAATACCTCTGGGTAATTGGACACTAAATAGTTCAACGAGTCCAGTTGGATATCAATCAGTGGTTCACGCATCGGAAATTAGAGTTCGTTCCACTGGTGAAATTGCGTTGGAGGACTCAACGGATACAACTTATGGGTATCTGGTTCTGAATGGAACCGATAGCTCATCAACAAATGCGGGCGATAACATAGATTGCGAAGGTGCAACAGGAATTGCAGCATAACTTGTATAAATAAAAGAAGGTAAAAAAATGTCGGCAATCATCACAGAAAAATTTAGACAACATAACGCAACGCAGTTTTTTGAGTCTTTTTCGGAATCCTCGAAAAGTCTTTATTATCTTTTTATAGGTAAAGCAACTGCGTTTACAACTGCGACTACAACAGGGAGTGATAGTTCACCCCCGACACCAGCAGACGCAGTTGGTGAGATAGAATACTACGCATGGGATTCCATGTTAGCTGCAAAGAATATTGCATCATCTGACATAACCTATGCACTACCTCGTAGGAACTGGACTAACGGAACGACTTATGATATGTATGAACACAATATTAGTTCTTCTAATACTTCTACGTCAGGTGCATCAAACCTATATGATTCTACATTTTACTTTCTAACTTCCGATAATAGAGTGTATAAAGTTCTTGATAACAATAGTGGAACTGCATACTCTGGTTCAGAACCGACATCTGAATCTACTTCTCCCTTTGCATTGGGTGGATATGTTTTGAAGTATATGTACTCAATTACATCTTCCGAAGCTGCAAAGTATCTTACAACAGATTTTATGCCAGTATCGACAGACACTACGGTAAGTGCAGCTGCAACTGACGGAAAGATTGAATCTCTTTCGATAACCGCTGGTTCTGGTTATACAAACGGAACTTACTATGCAGCTGTCTATGGTGACGGTACAAATGCTGGAGGAGCATCTGGTGCGATTGTAAGAATTACTGTAAGTGGTGGTGCGATTGCATCCTTTGGTTTAACTGCTGGAACAGATACGACTATTCATGCTGCTGGTGCTGGTTATACATATGGGACAGTTAATCTTAGTTCTGGTTATACATTTTCTGACTCTAGTTTAAGTAGTGCCTCTGCAATGGGTGGATCAGGTGGTGCGGTAGATGTAATCATTAGTCCTAAAAATGGACATGGTAATGATGCGGTTGTAGAGTTGGGTGGACATTATGTAATGACTGCAACAACTCTGACACAAGCAGAAAATGATGACCTTACGACTGCAAATGATTTCAGACAGGTTGGTATTGTCGTTGACCCGACAACTTACGGAACAACAACAGTTGCGACAAGTTCAACCGCAAGACAAACCTTTATAGTTAAGATGTCATCCTCAAGTGGAACTTTTGAAGTGGATGAAAAAATATCACAGGCATCAACTGGTGCGATAGGAAAAGTTGTTGAATGGGATAGTACGAGAAGTTTACTTTATTATCAACAAGAACGGTTTGGAGATTTTGGAACAAACTCAACTACAGGAGACAACTCTGCATTTAGTGGAGCAAACCTAATTACAGGTGCAACCTCTAGTGCAACAGGAACACCGTCTACAACTACAGAAACGGTGACACTTGCAAATTCTAATACGGTGGCTTTAACAACTGGTTATGCAAATCCCGAATTGCAACCTGATAGCGGCAACATAATATATCTAGAAAATCGTAAACCTATTTCTAGATCTTCTGACCAAACAGAAGATATTAAAGTTATAATTGAGTTCTAACATGGCATTAAAAACAAATCTAAATATTTCTCCCTACTACGATGATTTTGACGAAGATGATAATTTTCATCGAATATTATTTCGGCCTGGATATGCAATACAAGCAAGAGAACTAACGCAACTTCAATCAATTTTACAAAAACAAATTGAACAATTTGGTCGCCATATATTTCAAGAGGGTTCTATTGTTGTGCCTGGAGATGTTGTTTTTAATAATAGGTATCAATCAATAAAATTAAAAACAACATTTGGCGGAGAAACAATTAATCCCTCTCAGTATTATAATCCAACTGCGGGCGAACGCACAGTAATTACTGGTCAAACCTCTGGAGTAAAGGCTGAAGTTATAGGTTATTCTGATGCTGGAAGTGATGCATCTGAACCACTTTTATATTTGAATTATATTAACTCTGGAAATAGTGGAAAAGCAGACATATATGATACTAGATCGCAAAACATTTTTGCAGACGGAGAAAAAATACAAGCAAATGTTGATGTGATTCACACAACATCTTATGGAGTTGGTGCTGCTAGTGCAGAAATTTTTGAGTCCGATGATGATAGTAACCCCTCTGCTTCTTATGGATCTATAGTTAGGGTTGAAGAAGGTGTTTTTTATGTAAAAGGAAATTTTGTAAAAACACCAGCACAATCTTTAGTTTTGGGTTATAATGATCCATTTCCTAGTGCGAGAGTTGGATTTAAAGTTAATGAAGAATTTGTTACTCCAGAAGCAGATACTTCTTTACTCGACAATGCAACAGGCTCATCTAATTACGCAGCGAAAGGAGCACACAGATTAAAGGTAACTTTAACTCTTGCAACTAAAAGATTAGATAACCAATCTAATGATTCTGATTTTGTTGAATTAATGAGAATAAGCAACGGAACCGTACAATCCAAAACAGTTGAAACACAATATTCAATACTTGCAGAGGAACTTGCAAGAAGAACATACGATGAATCTGGAGATTACTCAGTAGTACCAAACGGTATTGAAATTGTAGAAAGTGTTGATAACGAGGTTGGTGGAGATATATTTTTAGGTGAATACGGTGAAGGAGAAATTACAGATGATTATCTTCCAGCTGGAGATGATTTTCTTACGATGAGAATAGGGCCAGGTTCTTCTTATGTTAATGGATATGAACAAGAAAATTTATCAACGGTTAGAAAAAGTATTTTAAAGGCAAGAAATGTACAAAACTTTAATAATGGAAATACTAACTTTGAAATTGGAAATTATTTTAAGGTTAGGAATGTATATGGAACACCAGACATAGGAGATGTGTCAAACGAAACAACTCCATATAGACCAATGTTGTTGTGGGATGCAGCAACAGATACAAGGGGAAGCGGGCCTTCAGCAGGAAACGCAGTTGGTGTTTTAAGGTGCAGAGCATTTCAACACGAACAGGATGGTGCATTGGGTGCTGGTTCTTCAAGTTCAAATGATAATGCTGTATTTAGATTTTATGCCTTTGATGTTCGTAATTTTGTTAAATTAACTATGAGTGATACTCCAAGTCCAACAGTGATTTCTAATTTTACAAACGGTGGTGTCCAAGTTACAGGATCTACTTCTGGTGCAACAGGGTTTGTCTTTAATGATACTACTAGTTTCCCTGATACTACTTTTACATCAGGCACAAATATTTTTCTTACAAATATAATTGGTGAGTTTGAGACAGGAGAAAATATCAAAGTATCTGACGGTGCAGAGTCAGACCTTATAGTAGAAAATTCTTCTAATCAAAATTTAACAATAAGCAGTATCGTAGTCAGTAAACTCAGTGATGCTAGAATGATTCAGATGCAAGAAACTGATAGTGGTCAGGACTTTACGGCAGATATTGTATTACAAGAACTTGAGCCTGGAAGAATTTCTTTATTTGCAGACGAATCTAGTGCAGCAGGTCAGGATAGAGTACCAACTGCGTTAGAAGAAGATAGTTCGGAAAGATTAGCACTTCAAACAGAATTGGGTGCAGTTCTACAATTTCCAGAACAACAACAATCACTTTTTAAATTACCCAAAAACACTGTCAAAACATTATTGACTGATAAAAATAATAATGTTTCTGATACCGACATATCAATTAGAAAACAATTTGTTGATACGACAAATACTGCTGGAGTAGTTTCTTTCAGTGCTGGTGCTGGAGAGGTGTTTGTACCATTTGCAGAAAAAGATTATACATTATCAGTTTTAACAGCTGGTGGTGGTACTGCGGTGCAAGGAGACATCATCAGTCTTAGTGGAAAAGTAACTGGAATAGGTACGAGTACAATAACAATAACAGATTCCACTCTTTTAGGTGCCTCTGCAAAAGTTAAGCTCACAGGAACACTAAACAAATCAGAAGTTAATCAAGCAGTTAAAACTACAAACTTATCAAAACAATTACAAGTGGAGGCTACAGCTGCAACTGGAGCATTTGGAACTAGAGCAACAGATGAAACTATATCACTAGGAAGAACAGATGTTTATAGAATACAAGCAATTTATGATTCTGAAGATACCTCTACTGAAGCCACCGCACCAACTCTAACTGTAAGTGATATAACAGGAAACTTTGAACGTGGTGAAAGGATAAAAGGTTCTATTTCTGGTGCGAGGGGTCGGTTGATTACAACTTCGAGTCCGTTATCTTATACGTTAACACTTGGCGCTGGTGCAGATGATTTTGAAGAAGGTGAAACTGTTACAGGCGTAGCATCAGGAGCAACTGCAACAATTGATACTGACGGTGTTACTGATGGTAGTAAGGTAATAACAAAAGATTTTGAATTTGATGATGGTCAGAGAAATAATTATTATGACATTTCAAGATTAGTAAGAAGAAAAAATACTAATGCACCAACAGGAAAACTATTAGTAGTTTATGATTATTTGTCTCATGGTGCTGGTAATTTTTTCTCTGTAGATTCGTACAGTTCGGTTTCTGGGCAAATGGAATATGATGATATTCCTGTCTTTATTCCTACGGTTACTGACCCCGATGATCCAGCTCCACCATCAGAATTTCCTTTAACAGATTGTTTTGATTTTCGTCCAACAGTAGAAAATATTGCTGGAACGTCTGAGACATTAACAGATATAGATAAAGTAACAGGAAATTCTTTTGATTATCGTTCTCGACAGTTTGATGGTACTGGTGCAGTCGTAGTAGACACGCCCCAACCAGATAGTTTATTAAAAGCAGACTTTGAATTTTATATTCCAAAAATAGTGTGTTTATATATTGACAGAAATGGTGAGTTTATTGTTTTGGAAGGTTCGGTAAATGAAACTCCAGTTTCTCCAGCACCTCTTGCAGAAGCAATGAAAATTGCAGAATTATATTTAGAACCATATACATTTAAACCGACTGATGTTGAAGTAGAACATGAAAATAATCTTAGATACAGAATGACTGATATTGGTGATTTAGAACAACGTATAAACAATTTAGAATATTATACTTCTCTCACACTGTTAGATCTTGATTTAAAAACTAAAGAAATTGTAGATATTGATGGACGTAATCGTTTTAAATCAGGATTTATTACCGATCCTTTTACTGGTCATGAGGTAGGAGATACCACTAATCCCGATTATGAAATTTCAATAGATTCTCAGAATAGAGAATTAAGACCTAACGTAGTCACAAAAGTTGCACCTTTAGAGTTAGCATTATCTAGTATTGCATCACAAAAAGCATCAGGATTTCAAAGAACAGGTAAACTAATCACATTACCATATACAAACTTTTCTTTTATAGATAATAGGTTTGATGTTGATATTGATGATGGCGGCAATGGCGGCAATGGCGGCACTGACGGCGATCCGCCAGATCCAACCTACGAAGGAAATTTTGGTGAGGGTTTAGATCCCCCCAAAGATAATTATTGGGAAGATTTAGCAACAAAAATTAATAGACAAAAAGTTCATACACAATACAATAATGCTAAAGCTGCGGCAGAAAAGCACAACGCAGGGCAAGAATATGGCGATTGGAATTGGATTGGGTCTAAGACACCATATGGTACTGCAACCCATGGCTATGGTGAAGGCAAAGGGTATTCGGGTTATTATGGTAGACACTATAGAGATAGAGGGGAAGCTGTAAGATTATATGAGTTTAAGTACGAACAAAAGAAAAAAAGAACTAGAACCCTCCATAAAGTTAAACTTGGTACAGGTTTTAAGGATGGAAAAGCCTTCAATCACAATACTATAGAAAATCGGCGTGCTTATATGCGACAAGTTGAAATTCATTTTGCTGTTGATCAATTGAAACCAGAAACCGAGCACTATATCTTTTTTGGTAAAAGAAATGTTACAAAATTTTGTACTCCTGCCTCTGGAACTTATTCTGCTAGTGGTGTGAGACAAACAGGTTCAGTATTTAAAACCGATAAAGGTGGTAGATTAGAGGGACAATTTAATCTTCCCGATCACAGGGGAGATAACAATAAAGACAAACCAAAATGGGAAACTGGTACAGTAGATTTTGAAGTAACCTCTAGTATTGAAAATGATCAAACAATTAAAGAATCTTATGCTAGAACTGAGTTTGAATCTATAGGTGGAACTAAACAAAAACAATACGATGTAATCGCTAATAGAAGATACACTATTGATAATAGACACGTTGATAGTGAGACTGTAAGCGGAACAAGATATCAATATTTTTGGGGAACCGCAGAGGGGAAAAGATTAGCTCTTGGACAATGGGTAGATTTACAAGGAAAATACACTATTGAAGGAAGACCACTTCAAGGAACTGATAAAAGTCCATATAGAACCTCTAGTAGTGCATATGTTAATGCTGGACAAACAAGAGGTGTTGATCAACACATTCAAGCTTTAGTAGAAGCAGGAGTGTTGGTCGTATCAAATGATGGTGAACGTGTTGCTTTAAGACAGAAGTATCAAAAAACATCGCCAGGCTCTGTCTCAAGAGAGGCAGATTCTTTTCTTTCACTACCTAAATATTCTGGAAAACCAATTGACCAGACTTTTGCAGTACAATCAAGAAGTGGTATATTTGTTACTTCAGTATCTTTGTATTTTACGTCAAAAAGTGCAGTAGACGGAACAACAGTAAGTATTGTAACAACTCAAAAAGGTATTCCAACTAATATACAAGTGCCATATTCTATAAAAACATTAAAGTCTGATAGAATTAACGCAGATGTTAATGGTGATACCCCTACGATTTTTCGATTTCCATCACCTGTTTATCTTCAGGCGGGTCAAAAATATGCGATAAGAGTAAGTTCAAACGGCAACGTCAATAAATTAAAGATTGGTGATACTTCTAAAGGTGACTCAAAACATTCTTCATTAGGAACTCTATATGGTTCAACCACTAATAATACTTTTGATCAAGGATCAGATAGTAGTCATGTCAGAATGAATCTTCGAGCTGCACGATTTGACACTAATCAAGTAGGTAAAGTTACTTTGCAAAATTCTGTTATCGGTGAAAAATTTAATCTTGAAAATGGAGATGTTGCATATGCTAAAAGATTAATTAATCCAAGACCAGTAGAATTAACGAATGCTTCTAAAGTTATTAAGGTGGATCATATAGATCATGGAATGTATTCTACGAAAAATAATGTGGTTATTTCTGGTGTAAGTTCTGGTGTTACTACAAAATTAGATGGTAGTATATCTGCTACAGGCACAACACTAACATTAAAATCTTCCGCTGGATTTACTTCATCTGCAACTCACGTTGCTAGTGCCTCATCAGTTCGTTTAAAAATTGATAATGAATTATTTTCTGGAACTCTAAGTGATACCACATTTACGGTAACAGGTAGGGGAACTGTTGGTTATGGTACTACAAGTGGTGCAAGTGTTTCTCATGCAGATGGGGCAACTGTTGAGTTGTATATGTTACATGGGATTCCATTAAATGAAATTAATAATACGCATACTAGTATTGGAAACATTGAAATAAATTCTTACACTATTGAAACATCTACTGCGCCAACAGTTACAGGAAGTGTTACCACAATTAGAGCTGGTGGTAATAATGTATACGCAACAGAAAATTATAGATATGAAACATTTAAAACTGCTTTGGATGTTGTAGAAATACCAAAAACAGGTATAGGTGCAGAGTTTAGACCAACAACAGGAACAAGCCCAGGCGGTTCTGAGACACCTTTTGATTTAACCTCAGCATCTGATCGAGTTTCATTTGAAATAAACAGTGGATATAGTTTTTCTGATACGCATTTAATTTCGTCTTTAATAAATGAACAAAATGAAATGAATGGTTCAAAATCTATGATTTTAGATTTAACTTTAACTTCTAGTGATCCAAATCTTTCCCCTGTTCTAGATACATCTGTTATGGATTTTGTGTGTGTTGCAAATAGACTTGATAATGTTACAAGCTCAGCAGACGTATATCCAACCACTAATTATCGTAGTCATACTGCACCGAAAGATGATAGTGCAACCGCACTTTATTTTACCTTACCTGTACAGTTAGAAACGTCTGCAAGAGCAATTAAATTGTTTCTTGATGTGCATAAACCACCTTCAGCAACAGTTCTCGCAATGTTTAGAACTTTAACATCAGAAGGGGATGATGATATTCGGAATGTTCCTTTTCAATTTTTTAAAGGTTCAAGACAAGGTACGAATGGTATACCCGATTCTGGAGTTGCGATATCTGCACAGAAACCAGATGAATTTGCAGAATATTCTTATACTGCTGGTATCAGTGATGCTGGAAGTGGAAATGCTTTAGATGAATTTAGTCAGTTTCAAATAAAACTTGTAATGAAGGGAACGGATGCTGCAGAACCTCCAAGAATAAAAAACCTAAGAGGAATAGCACTGGCAACTTAAAATGAATGAAAGATATTTAAAAATAAAAGGTGAGGGTAGTTTAGTAAAAGATACACAAACTGGAGCAATTCTTAATGTGGATAGGAGTGCATGGCAAGCTGCAAGAGATCGTGCAAGTGCAGCACAAAGATCAAGAGATGAAATAAGAACTCAAGCAAGAGAAATAAATAACTTAAAATGTGAGATGCACGAAATAAAAGATATGTTACAAACTTTACTGGATAGATAAAAATGGCAATAACAGCATCATCAATAACAACGTCAAATACCCTAGAACAACTTAGGACGCAGTTCAATAATCTGGTTACGGATGTTGGTGGTCTTGAGTCGGGAACTTTAGCGTATGGTGCGTTGAGTGCAACAACTACAAACACAACTACACTAAACGTCCAAGAAGATGGTACGATTGTTTTTGAAGGTGCAACCTCAGATTCTTTTGAAACCACTTTAACCGTAACAGACCCAACCGCAGATCGAACCATTACACTTCCAAATAGTACTGGTACAGTTATAACTGATGCGTCCGATCAAGCCACAACAACTCTTATGACTAATAAGACCAATCTTGCATCTGGTGATGTAGATGGAGATAATGATGTTCTGTTAATCGTAGATGCAAGTGCTGGAGTTTTCAAAAAACTCACACCAAATAATCTTGTGAGTTCTGCTGGTGGATTGACATCGGTAGCTGCAGATTCTACTCCACAGTTAGGTGGAGACTTGGATGTTGACGGAAGTAAAATTGTTTCAACATCAAATGCAAATGTAGAGATAGAACCCAATGGAACTGGTAATGTTCTTTTGGATACAGACTTGGTGGTTCTTGGAAGTGGAACAGAGGTTGGACACATTACAAGTAGTGGTGCTCAAGATTTTAAAATATCCACAAACTCAGATTCAAGTTCAGGCAATATTACCATTACCGATGGTTCTAATGGTAATATTACTTTAACACCCAACGGTACAGGAGATGTTGTATTATCTGCCGACAGTGTAACGGTTGGTGACAGTGGTGCAGCTGCAACTCTAACATCAAATGGTGCTGGAGCATTAACCATAACTACAGGTGGTGCATCCGATTTAGTATTAAACACCAACGCTGGAACAAATGCTGGAACGATGACTTTTACGGACGGTGCTAATGGTAACATCGCAATTGTCCCAAATGGTTCTGGTAAAATTCTTCTTGATGGTGACGGTTCTTCTGGTGGGGTATTGGTTAGTGATGGTCTTATAGATATGTTAACTGGAACTGGTTCTGTTTCTAAAATTAAATTTTACTGCGAATCAAGTAACGCACACGCACAGACACTACAGGCACAACCTCACTCAGCTTCGAGTAGTGCGGTGTTGACATTACCAGTTGAAACAGGAACATTGGTTGGAACAGGAGACTCAGGAACAGTAACAGGCACAATGTTAGCAACGATTACCACCGCAAACAAGATAGGTCTTGCATCAATAGACATTGACGGTGGAACAGACATCGGTGCAGCTTTAACAACATCAGATTTAATAATTGTCGATGATGGAGCAGGGGGAACAAACCGAAAGGCAACTCTCGCAAGACTACTTACATTGACGGATGGTAATGCAACGGCACTTGCAATTGCATTAGGATAGGATTATAAATAGAGTAAACTAAGGAGAAAGAAAATGGCAGACGCAGCCTCAGTTTCAATTCAGGCAACCCTTTTACCAGATGAGATAGCATCAACCCTATCTGGTTCAATATCGGTTTCACCTGATGACGCAAACGACAAATGGTATTATAAATTAACAAGTGTGACTACAACAAGTGCAGACTTAATCGCTGGGTATTTTTTAGATTATACCGCAGTAGATCAGGACACCGCACCAACAGCAGTTCACACAGCAGATAAAATAAAATTTTTGTTTATTCAGAATACAAGTTCTGCTGACGGTATTGTTATATGTTTGGACGGTGGAACTGCTGCTA
>VTLG01013139.1_pt1 | contig 23424 bp, 8 predicted proteins | sample 4694571 | NCBI WGS metagenome assembly VTLG01 (sample SAMN12604809, study PRJNA352737) | marine metagenome | biome: ENVO:00000447; feature: ENVO:00000209|ENVO:00000569|ENVO:01000036; material: ENVO:00002151; isolation source: viral sequences binned using virsorter ...
GAATGTCTGATTAAAATCAGCACCAACGTCAATTACGATATTACTAACATATGCTGCCATTATTAGGTCAAATAGAATCTATCGTAGATATTTATAATTCATTTATGCACAATACTTTTTAGAAGAGTTTTTATCTCATCTAAATCATCTTTCATTGTATTTACATCCGACTTTAGAGTTTCAAACTCTCTCTTTTCCTTATACTTTGCTTCTGACAGTTTCATGAACTTATCAAATTCACTTCTATTAGTATTCACAATAGCATTGGAATCTGTATCTCTTATTAAAGAAATATCAGACTCTACCTTTAAATATCTTTCCATTACTGAATATCAAATGATCTTAATGCTATAGATCTAAAGTTCTTGAATCTTGGGGATTCTGCTTGATTTGTAGAAGTCATCACAACTTTAATCATAAAACCAGTAAACTGTGGAAGATTTTCTCCAGTGTACTTGTATTCACTATATGTATTTGGTCTATTATTTGCAACTACGGTTTTATCTGAAGATCCATCAGAATTAAATGGAATCCAATGCTGTTGGAAATCTTGACTATCATTTCTATAAAGTTTATAGAATACACGGAAATCTGAACTTGGTTCTCTATGTCCATCAAATTGAACATAGATTGAGTTTGATGGGAATTCCAATTCAATCTTTTTAGTCTCATATATTCCACTATTTGGATCTTGTCCAGGAATTTTAGGTCTACTATCTGTAGTATAGTCAGAAACCTTACTATCAACCAAATTACTTGTTACAATAATATTAGATCTGCTAAGATCAATCATGGGAGAAACATTCTCATTATTGGTAGAAAGAGTTAATTCTAGAGCAAATGATTTTTCATTATTAAGTAATTCATATTCATTAACTGCAGATGCAACAATTCTTGGATCACTTAAGTAATTTAATTTATTAAGGGCAACAGATTCATATCCCTTATCAGTAAATGAAGCTTCTGTACCACTCATACTAGTTCCAGAAGTAGTTTTTATTCTACCTTTAATATCAGTACCTGTTGGTGCAATTGAATTTATTCTTGGATTAATTGCTTCAAATGGAACATTCTGAGAAATTCCTAAGTTAGATCCTCCACCAATCTTTGTAGCTTCAAAGAACTTGTCATTGTCTGAGAGTTCGATGTGATATGTATTAAATGTTTTTTCTTTATTTGATATATTATGTGTCTTATTGATCTTTCTTAGAGATATACCATTAAATTCATACTTATAGACACTATCATCTGCATTGTGATCTGTTCTTAAAGTATTATCAACGGATCTATTAATGTTTGTCAATTCTCCTGTTGTTGTATTTGCACCTTCATATGATATAATTTCTTTACCAACTAAGATGTGACCACTATTACCAGCACCAACTGCAGAACCTTCAAAAGTTGATAATATTGATGCATTATTAACTTTAATAATAGTAGTACTATCATCAATCTTATCTGTTAACTGAAGTGATGTTTTCTCACCTATAAGTCCTTCAATTTTAACCATATTGGAACTTGAATGCATACCATGATTCCTATGGTTTATTTGCATAGTTAAACCATCTCTAACACTGTCAGTAGATGCTGCACTGACTGCACCAGAAGCAATTACTGTTCCTACTGAAGAGGAATTATAGTGTGTTATTGCAACACCAGCTTTAATGTCTTCGTTAACATCTTCAAGAACTAATCTATCTGTGTTTGTTACTGTTGTAACTACAGCACGTACTCCAGAACCAGCATCACCAATTTTATCAACTTCTAATAAATCACCAACAGCATATCCATTTCCACCAGCAGTTACATTAACTGTAGTTACTGCTCCACCAGAAACTGTAATTGTTGCCACTGCATTTGCACCAATACCACTTAGAGTAGTAAATGTAACACCAGTATATGATCCATCAACTAGACTTACTCCAGTATTTGCAACAGCAGTTAATTTACCAGTTCCAGTGTCTATTGGACCACCAGATTTGAGGATATAACCTTTACTTGTTACACCACTATTTGTCTGTTCAACTTTAGTTCCTTGATCAAATACTCTTGTGGTACTTGTAATGGAAAGTGTTTTCTGCTTAGAATAAGCAACTATTGGATGATCTTTTCTAATTTTACCCAAAGGTAAATCATGATTGTACAATACAACAGAAGCAGATTTTCCAGTTACAAATTTTGCTTTATTTAATTTAAACTTAAGATCTTCTTGTTGACTTGCAGTCCAAAGTTGGTTATTTTGTGACTTGAATAAGGATCCAAGAGATGGTTGCTTATCATTTAATCTATCTGTAAGTAGATCTGGTTCACCCATTCTCGTAATAAACGTATTCCATCCAATAGTTGGTGTGATTATAGTTAAAGCATATCTACCATCTCCTCTCAAATAAACTGGTACAGAGAATGTAAATCCTGTTCCAACAGATCCATCAGGAGAAACTGCAGCACTTCCTGGAGTAATTGTGGTTTCTCCAAAGGGAAGGATAGTCATAGATGGTCTACCACCTTCATCCAATTCTCTTATTTGAACAGTTACATTACTGTCGTCCATACTCTTGAAGTAGAGTTCTCCACTAGTGATGTACATGCCATCAGCATACTTATCTCTGGGTACGATAAATGACTGTGCAAGAGGGTCAAACCATCCAGTATCATCAACAGTTACTCGTTGTTCTAATCTACCTTCAACTAAATTTTCATCTATTCTTGTAACTGGTTGATCAGTTCCAATTTGCATTCTTTCAACTTCAGGTGTCTTAATTGCAAGTGTTTGTTCTACACTATACTGTGCATAACCAGATGCAAGATATGTTGTTTGTGCAGAAGCTTCACCTGGATCAAGTATTGCTGCATTAGTAGCACTAGTAGTAACCCTAATAGTACTCATTCCAGTGGTAAACTTAGGATTGCTTGCAATAGAAGGATCTGGAATGTGTAATGAGAATAATAAATTACCAAAATCATCACTCATCAAACTTACAGCATTAACTGTACATTCTGCTGTTCCATCAGAGTTAGCAAGACGCATACCTTCTACAACCCAACCAGAACGTTCAATTGTTCTCTGATCTGCAAGATCATAAGTATCAACGTTTATAACATTGCTGGTTGCGGAATATGCTGATGTTAATTCACTTTGAGTATATGGTTCTAATGCATATGTTTCTGATGGCGCATTGTACAAACCAAATCTATGGTTAACTTGTGCTGCTCTAAATGTGATTCCAGGAACACCAAGTTGAGTTATTTGAGGACCAACATTAGTAATTTCATCTCCAGATTCAAATGATCCTCTAACCATTGTTACTGGAATCAATTTAGGAACACACCATTCACTAATATCAACGTTTTCCATGAAAACATAGTACTTAGTATTTGGTTTTAACCTTGTACCAACTACTTCAATGTTTCTAGATCTACAATTGTAAAGAACTTCAGTACCAGTAACTTTTGGTCCTAGACTTACGTTTTCTGTAGCTACTCTTAGTTCGGCACCAAATGTTCTTTCTGTTCCACTTGTTGAGAAAGTTTGTTGAATATCATTGGCAATTATATCTGTTGTTGTAGTAACATCCCTAATACCCCAAGCCCCAAAATCTCTTCCTCTTTGACGTTCTCTAGTAGTGTCACTACTGACAGTAAATGTATCTACTATTTCTTCACCAATAAGTTCTGTTTCTCCCCATGTAACTTCTGTAGAATTGAATACACCAGTAGACATACCACCATTTTCTCTGTCCTCAACACCCATAATTTCTGCAATGGCATTGAATACACCATCACCCATACTAATAGTTTCTGCTGGTCCTACTATTTCATCAATCCAGAAATCAGTTGCTGGAGTCAATTCAAGAGTTCCAGAATATACTACAACAGCAAATGGATTTAAATTCTCTACTCTTGTTGCTAATGGTTGATTGATAAACTCTACTTCATCATATCTCAGAGTTAATCCTGCACCTTGTCTTACTATATCTGAATTATCAAAATCAGTTACAAAACGATAATCAGTAGATTTTGGAGCAAGTTTTGAAGATTTGGTTTCAAATATTAGAGAAACGTTTCTTTCTGTTGTTCTTGGTCTACATTCACCAGTTGTTAAATCAATATCAAATTGAGACTCACCAGTCAAATTGTGAGCAGCATGATTTCTAAAGTTATCTACAAAGAAACCAGATTTAAACTTATCCAATCCAGTATTTGGATCTTTAATTGCTAAATTTTTAGTATCAGTCTCAAGAAGAGAAAGTGTAGTGTAATTCTCAAGATTCTTAATTCTATGCTCAAGACCACCAATATCACTCATGGTATATCTCTTATGAGGAATCATTCTAACGGCAACATTCTTTGATGCATTCAATATATAAGGTTCCATTGTTATCAATGCTACCTCAAAACCTTCATCATTCCTAGTAGGTGCTTTAGGATTAGTAGAAGCTTCTCCTTTCTTCAATTCAAAGATACCATCTTTTGTTAGATATAATCTATCAACTCTTCCAAGATAATGACTATAATCTACAATAATACTCTTATTACTTACTAATGCTTCTGTCTTAGATCCAGTAAAATCTCTATTTGAGAAAGAAAATGGTGATGCATTTCCAACATAAGGAGATGCTACTCTAGGTCTTAGATCAATAAAGTCTGATGCCTTATTATCAATAACAAAAGGTATTTCATTTGTGTAATCTAATGTGTCGTAACTACTTACAGTTTCAATACTACCCGTACTCTCATCAGTTGTATAATAATCAAATATTATTCTAAGAATTCTAGTAGGTTCAGGAGAATTCTTTTTCCTGACAAGTCTACCATAATCTACAAATTCTGCTCTATGTCCACTATCAACATTAAAATCACTGATAATATTTCTATCACCAGTTTCCATTAAACTAATATTACCAATAATAGAAGAAGATTTCAATGTAATAAGTTCTTGAACTTCAAACCTCTTTTGATTTTCATATACAAATTCTAGTTTATTAGAATTAACAACTCTTACTACACGAGCAAGAGCACCAGAAGTATTACCAATTATCTGTTCACCTATAGTTACATTATTACCAGTAAATACATCAGATTGTGAAGCAATACTTACTGTTAATGTTGGAAGAGTAGGAGCAGCAGTATCATTAGATTCAAATACAGCAAGAACTCTGTGTATGTCTGGATAGTTTAAACAAATTTCTCTATCCTGTACTCTGGTTCCATATCCTTTTCTATTTGCAGCAGATATTACACCACCACTTGCATCACGGTTTAAACCATCATTAAAGGTAAAACTTACACCTATACCAGAACCATCGTACTTAGATTTTCTTACAATAAGATCACTACATCTTACAATCTTCTTAGATTTTGATTCTAACTTACTTCTTTTTAAAGTTGCTGTTAAAGTGTATATTTTACTTGCTGCTAAACCATTAATTGTTAAAGTTCTTAAACCAGCATCTTCAGTAACTTGTACTTTCTGAAGGTTAACTCTAGCACCATTACCAGTATTTCCATCAGTAGCACGATTTAAAATAAAATCATCAGATGTATATGGTTCAAAGAATAAATTATCATCATTAAGATCTGCTAAATTAAATACTACTTGTCCAGAACCATCACTTTGTTTATCAAGTTGCTTTCTTAGTACATAAGATGAATCTAATACATTCATTGACGATACGTACTTGTCAGCCATAGGAACCCTAAGACCAACCTTATCTGCATCATTTAGAGTTGAAATTGGAACTGACAATCCAGTTGGACTACCTGCTTGAATTGTACCTTGACAAACTCCAGGAACACTTGCAATAGCTTTCATTTGGAAACTTGTTCCACTAGTACCAATTTGTTGAACTTGGTTGAAGAATGGATCACCTTCACCAGCAGGAGCATATCTTATAATATCACCAACTTTAACATATCCCCTAACATCAGGAACACTAGTAGAAGTAACAGTAGAGAATCCAGTACCATTAGCACCAGAACTTACACTAATAATAAATTCTGCACCTTCAGTAAATACATTTTTCTTACGATCTAAATCTAAATCAGCAGCAAAGGTATTAATACCAACAGTATTTTGAATTGCCTTGACATCTTCAAAACTATGATCTGTAGATACGCCAACATTTCTTCCAATATCAACACCATTAAGTAATAGTGGTTCATTTATGTGGAATTGTCCTCTAACATCCTGTAAAGTGAAATCTCTAGAACTAGAAGTAGTATTTACTACAAACCCTTCGGCACCACTATACTTTCCTTCAACATGATCATTTGCAGTAGCAGTTAATGCAAGTTCAACGTTTATTTTAGTATATAATTGAATATCATATAATCTGGCTTCATACTTAGTAGTGGTAAATCCAAGAGTTGTGACATCTTTCTCCATCCAATCATAAACTCTTGCTTTACCAATAGTTTCAGCAGTATCTTCCATTATACCTGTAGTTGCAAGTCTACTATCTAATAAATGAACAGAATATTGAGTTGAAGATGTAAATCCTATTCTTGGAGCTCCCTTTATATTATTGACACTTACTATATTACCAGTTCTTACTGGTACACTAACATTTTCTTTTAAATTGGTAGTTCTTGGTTTTACTACATCAATTGCAGAAGTAAAATCCTTATTTACTCTATGTCCTCTAACATATGCTCTTCCTGGAGACATTTGGAGGCAGTAAATGTCATCAGAAGGATTATTTCCATTCTGTGTTGTTTGATTTTCTAGATATAACCCTCTATTGCCAATCCTATCATTAAGAGATTCTCTTACATCAATAGAAAACGGTCTTACATAATAATCTCCAGATTCTTCGTATGTTCTTCTTGCCAATGCATCAGCAAAGAAATTAAACTCTGGAGTGCCATCATGAAACTTCTCAAGAACACCATCATTAACACGAATTAACTCAATAAAGTTTTTATCATCAGGATCAGTTAATAGTTTCTTAGTTAGTTTTACATCTAAAGAGAATCTATCAGCACCTGGTGCTGCTTCATTTGAGAATCCTTGTGCATTATCATATAGATCAGAATTTGTAGCAGATGCAGAAATAATTTTTTCTGTTATAGCAAGTCCAATTTTATAACTTGGAGAATTACTATATTGGTCTAAAATTATAGTATCAGTCGGAACTTTTACAAAATATCCCCTAATAAAATAGATACCTTCCGTTATAGAAGCTGAGCATCCTGTTTTAGTCGATCCAGTATCGATACATTTAGCAAAAGTACTATTTGCAGAAACTTTTGTATTAGCATATGGAATATCAGAAAGAGTAATTAAATTTTCTCCATCTTGAAATTCTCTTGTTTCTCCATCACTACCAGATCCTGTATACTTAACATATAATGTATTGAAATTATCTTCAGATTCTACTTCTGTAATTCTATTAACTACTGTTGCTGTTACTCCAGTTATTTCTCCCTTTATCTTAATTTTACTGTCAGCTAATACTTTAGTGTATGCATTAACAGGAATATTTAAAAAATTTGCGTCAACTCTTACTGCAAAATACCTATTATCATAAAGAGTACCGCCAGGAATTACTATAGATCCTTCTTTAAAGAAATATTGTCCAAACTTTTCTATTTGATTCTGTAGAATAGTTTGAAGCGTAGTTAATTCTCTTGCTTGAACAGGAAATCCAGGCTTAAATAAGACTTTATTATAGTTCTTACTTGCATCAAAATCGTCAAAATATGGCGAGATATTTAAATTGGTATTCTGTGTCATTTGTTAGAATTCTACTACGATTTTTAACTCTTCTTTTTGAGATGTAGATCTCGTGATTGGTGCTCTATTATCAACATAGATTATTTCACCAGAGTATTTTTGAATGTCAGGTGGAGCAATTCCATTGGTAAACTGTTGACCATATTGAAGTACTTTTCCTGATATAGTTTCAGATGAACCACTAAATGCTGTATCTAAAGGCAAATTTGCTCCAGCAGATGGAACTATTGCAGTATTAACACCAACAGCATTACTAAAAGGTAAAACCTTATAACCATAAGCAGCACTTGTAGAAAGTCCTGCTGGTTGGAAATATCTTAAGACATTAGTTGTCCTACTATATGCACCAACATATGCAACTGCTGTTGAACCTACACCGACTGTTTGAGTTAGTTTAGTATTAACTTTAAAATTATCAGTTGTAGTAGTTGCTGGAGTAACTAATTTTAGTGCTCCAAGAGCAGTGGCATTTCCAGTATTTAGTCTCACTGTGTCACTACCATATATGGTAGGATTCTTTATAATACCCACTCTAGCAAAGTTATTTCCAATGATATAATCAGGATCACTATCATACTTAGAATAAACCATTATTCTATGAGCACCCAATTCTCTATAAATGTCATCACCATGTCCTCCTTTTGGTGGGCATGGGATTTCAAATGTTGCTCCACTTCCACTAGTTACTTCTATTGCATCACCATTTCCATCAGTATTCAATCCCTTAATGCCAGCTTGAACACGTATAAATGCTCTAGTATATCCAGTTCCTGGTGAAGTAATTGCAGCAGTAGAAATTTCACCATTAGAAATAGTTATAGTAGCTTCTGCTCCAGAACCATTACCATATACTGGAACTCTAAGTGTTGTTCCATCACTAAGTTGGAAATTACTTCCTCTTGTAGAAATTACTATAGTTAATAATGCTCCATCTACAGCAGAATTCTTTACTGTTATTGTATTATTATCACCCCAATTTTTTGGAAGAGGTATATAATCATCAGTAGCAAATTTTATAACATCAGCAGGAGAAATAGTATAAAGATATTTCCACAAATATCCATCTTGTGCATTAACAGATGCAGCTTGAGGAATAGTTGAAATAAAATCTGGTTCAACTAAAGATTTCTTGCCTTTTGGGTTTTCTGGTTCTGCACCATTGTTTATACAAAGATAAACTTTATATTCTGAAGTTACAATAACATATTTGCCTTCATATAAAGTTTTAGAATTTAACTGAGATGTTGGATTATTAATATCATAATTATGCTTATACATGTCAAAGGTAGAACCATTTTGCCAATCATATCTTGGAATAATTCTGGTTACATCCTCAACACCTACTTTCTTTAAAAAAAGCATACTGTCATGATACGAGTATTCCTGCTCAAAGGAATCTTTCGGACTTGGAGGAATTGTATCCCAATTATCCGTTCCATAATTTTCAACTTCATTATAGAGTCCTTGCGGATTCGGATGAGCTAAAAAAGTATAATAATAATTTGCAGTCGTACCTACCCCGACAAAACTTTGAACAAAAGTTTCAGCATTTGATATTCTAAACTGATCTGTGATTACAGCTGGCATTGCAATATGTTTTTGATTATTTATATATGATTTAAGATTTTAATTATAAAGAGGTCTTCAACGGTAGAATTCTTGACACATATGCTGATGTCTCAATACCTGCCAAACCATTTTGATTAAAGAAATCAAATGATTCGGATGATGCATTTCTGCTTACAGTTATCTCTCCCCATGTATATGATCCTGCATTGCGATTAGTAGCACCAAGATATGGTGCAGGAAGTGCAGATGTTGTAATTCCCGATACAGACGAGACATTACATGTTACTTCAACAGTAGAAGATCCAACAGAAACTGCATATGCTTGATATACAGTGTTTATGCTACCAATTCCAATTGATACTGTAGTACTTGTATTTACTCCAAGAGAAGTTATACTTGTTGCAAGATTTGGAAATACATCTTGAATTACAAAATAATCCCCAGTATCTATACCAGGTTTAGCATGATCTGATATACATTCAGGAGCAGGAGTCAATAAGAATTTAACTTGTTCTGCAACTATAGGACTTGATATTATAGCAGTAGTTATACCGATTACTTGACCATAATCACCAGAATAAGATACTCCTTTTATTTTTTCAACATTACCACTATCTAAAGCAGTTGTTCCCAATCCAACAATTCTGATATCATTTAAATTAGTAGCAATATCATCATATTGACTGAATGTAGGGTATACATTCTTCACATATATTTTAGTATCAGTAGCAGCAACAGAAGCAATAATATTAGTATTAGGCATTATTTGGGGTTCCAAATAATTTCTAGCTTTTGATATTATCTCACCATCAATGTATGTGTCGGATTTTTGTTTTGTCCACACTACTGGTCGTTGAACATTATCAGTTCTAATGCCAGCACCACTATATGTTTGAGTTTCAACAGTATCAGAAGCAAGTAATTCATAAATTATTCTCTGATCTTGTCCTACTATACTATTCCATTCCCAAGGTTGGATTTGTAGTCTATCACCTTCTTTAACTGTTTGATCTACATCAACTTCAAAATAGTCATCTCTAGATGCAACATATAAGTACATTCTAAACTTACTTCCCCTCTTAGGTGCTTCCTTAAACGTTATTCTAGTACCTTTATTGAAAGTATAATCAACAACTGGTTTTTGTAAAACATCATTAACCCAAATCATTAAGTTATTTGCAAGAACAATTCCAGAACCCTCTTTAGCAATAATACTGAAATATTCTCTATTAGTTACTGTTCTTGTTATTAAGAAAGATCTTCTAAATCCATTAAACAAGTAACTAAGATCATCTAATTCTAATAGTTTTCCAAAATTCCATCCAGAGAACTTATCCTGATATCTATTATTAACTGTAATTGTAAATGGTGTAGAAGTAACTCCAACCTTATATGGTACAGGATTTAATGTCAATACATCACCAGTACTATATCCATAACCAGGATTTGAAAGTTCAAAATTAATAACACTTCCAGCAGTACCAACAGTAACATCCATAGAAGCACCAACTCCCAATCCACCAGTTAATGGTAAAGATTTCCAAGGTGATGGTGGATCAATTTCTAAAATTGGTTGATATGTTGCTGTATATCCACTTCCAGCATTTGTTACTGTTATTCCAGTAATCATTCCATTGTCTATTGAAGCAGTAAACTCTGCTCCTGTTCCTGCTCCTGTTCCAACATTAACAGTAATTGTATTCCCATTTGCATTGGTAATTGCTGTTTGTATACCAGCAACAGGATCCGATGCTCTAGGATATTTCTTCTCAGAAACAAATCCATCTCTAGAACATGTGAATACTAATGTTTCATTAGCAATCTGAACGGTATTACTGGTTGTTAAAGTATGATCAGGAATTGTTAATACCAAATCACCTGTTGTAGACTCATAAGTTGCAAATGTTGGAGTAAGAGTTCCTGATGCTCCACCACCTGCAGTAAGACAATTTGGTGATGCACTAACAAAATTGTGTGTAAAGTGATAATTAGTGATTGCAATACCAACTCTAGGTGCGACCAGGTAACCAGAACCACTATTTCCTATACTTACTTCCCTAATAGTTCCACCAGCACCTACAGAGGCAACACCAACAGCACCATAAGCAGATTGGATTCCAACTCCAGGAAATACACTGTATTCGTTAATAATTCCACCTTTGGGAAGATCAGCATTAGCTGCTGTTCCTGTAAAATCTATAGAATTACCAGCACCAACTATTGTATAATCAGAATCTGCCAAACTTGATCCACCTTCTCCATAATGAAGATCTTGGAAAATATTATTAACCAAAACCATTCCATAATTCGTTTCAATACCAACTATTTCAACACCATCCTTACTAAGCATAAATTTAGAAGTTTGACCATCAAATTCTTCAGAAACATCATCAAAAGTTGTATTATACTGATAATCTAATCTATAGTAAGATCTTCCAGTGAAAGATGATCTGGTAGTATTTGAACTTACTCCTGTTGGTCCATATGGAGGTGTTGAGAAATGAATATTTCCATCTTTTATTCTATAGTCACCTGTAAGATAGGTTAGACCTGCTCCAATAGTATGTGCAGCTGCTACGGTACCCATCACACCCCTATCAACGTTTATGGAGTTTGTAGACCCTACACCAACAGTGTTTACTTTCATTATCTCTTGCTCAAGTCTTAATAAAGCACCACCATCTACCTTAGATATATTTTGCAACCATAATGTAGTAGTTCCAATTCCAACAGATTGTGATAATGAAATACCTATAGCAACCTTACTTGTCAATGGACTTTGTATGATATTATCAATCGTTATCAATGATCTAGTAGTAGCAAGTTCTGATGGTACAGAGAAAGTATGAGTATTTCCAGTACCAATGCTAGTAATAGTTAATGCAGTACCAGCATTTGCATTTGATAAAGACGATGCTAATTTGAAATCTTTTTGATCTAATACTCCATCAGTTACAGTTACAATTGCCCATAACTTATCTGGTAAGAATGTAGTAGTACCTGCACCTACAGTTGCTGTAGCAATTCCTATTCTAGTTCCACCATTTGAAGAATACTCTAATGGTTCTCCATTACTAAAACTATGTCCATTTATCGTAACAGTATTGGTATCTACACTGACACCTATACCAGGTTGAACTGTCTTATAAAATAATCTTTCAGTACTAGCAGCTGATGTTAATGTATTAGCATCACCGATAGTATAAAGTGCAAATGTTGTCAATCCTACAATTTGACCACCTTCTATAGGATTATTGATAGTAACATCAAATGAATTCTCAGTAGTATTTCCAATTGCCAATACACCATTATTAAACTTGCTATTTGAAGTAGATGCAGGATCTGTTGGACGAGGATATGCATGATCAGTCATAAATGCATCCAAATCACATCTGAATACTAATGAATAATCTGCCATAGAAATAGTCGCACCAGCAACCAATTTATGATCTGTAGTAGTAACAATAGTCAATACACCAGTAGATGCATCATAACTAGTTCCTTGTGTTGCAGTTAATTGACCACTTCCACCAGAAACCTTACTAATTTTATCAGCACCATCACTTCTTATAAACTTATGTTCACCAGTAAATGTTCGTGTTTGACCAGTAAATTGATCTCCAATATCTTTAAGTAAAAGAACCTTATTTGACCTAGATTCACTATAATCAGTAAGAACCTTGGAATCAAAAGTAATAATCTTTGTTAATTTTGGATTAACTGTGTCATCAGATACGAAATCATAATAATATCTGTCATGTACTGAAGCTTCACTAAGCATTTCAACATTCAATATAACATCTCCACTTGCTGTACCAAATCCAACAGTAGTACCCAATCCATTAAGAACTTCATAATCTGAGAATGGTTTATAACCAGATATATGTCCTAAACTTGTAATAGGTTCTTTCCAAGTCTCATATGGAACTTCACCCTTAATTGCATAAGAGAATCTTTGATAATAATCATTATCATGTAATCTTTGACTATCAAAATTCAATTTACCTTTATTTGTTTCCCAATCAGTTGATTTTGGAGTAATACTATCTACAGTTAGGTTGAAGTCATAATCATAAACACTCTGAATAATAGATTTTGAATTGTTTAATGAACTAGTAATCTTTTGATCAACTTCAAATTTTCCTCTATTACCTTTAATTTTTAACGTTTGTGCATTTGGATCCCATCCATCTTTAACAACATAACCATAAACACCATTATCTTGTGATATTTTTTCACCTTCAACAAACTCAACTTTCTTAAGATTTGGTTGGAATATTGCTAAATCATCAACTTTTACTACTCTACCAAAAGCGTTATTAGTATCATAAGTTCCACCAGTACTACCTATACCAGCAATTGAATACTTAACACTTTCTTGACCACCAGTTTCATCAACTTCAGTTATAGTAAAGTTCCTATTTCCATAATCACTGGAATTATACCCATCCATACTATCTGTTATATTGATATTCTCAATATAAACTTCATCACCAACTCTGAATGGGAAAGTACTAAATCCAGTAACTGGTGCTCTCAAATATAAAGTATTAACAGCAAAATTAGAACTTGCACTTATAACTTTAACACCATTTGAGTTAACAGTAGGTATCATCTGTAAATCTTTAGATAACCCACTATCATTTGCTAATATTTCAATATCAGATACAGAGTTTCCTAATATTGATGCAGAACATAAAATAGAAGGATTACCAATTGTGGTTACTATTGGTGGAGATGTATAGTTATTTCCCCCAGTTGTTATTCCAACAGAATCTAAAGTATATACATTTTTTAACTTTAAAATAGTATATGCATCAGCTTTAGGTGCTAAAGTCTTATCACTTGAATATTCTAAACCTTGATTAATAACTCCAACATTTAGGATTTCACCAATATCGTCACCCTTTTCAGAGAATATAACTTCATTTCCAGTTGTAGTTGCAACAGAAACAACTTTAGGTAAAGTATATACAGGTAAACTATTAACAACCTTTAGTGAATGTACACCACCTCTAATATTAGTAGAATCGCTACTATAGATTGCAGTAGTAAATCCAGAAGAGGTATATGAAGTTGTTTCTGCACTACCAACCAAACTTACAGTAAATGTAGTTCCTGCAACACCAGTAACTCTATGAGTTCCATTTAAATCAGATTCTACAACCTTTATCTTGGAATGATTTGGTACATCAGTGTCTACAGATGATGGATATGTACTAGTATAATTTGGTCCAGTACCTTCGAGTTTATAATAAAGAATTTGTGGGAATGTTTCGTCTACATCAATCGTAATTTTAGAAGATGCACTAGTATTACCAAATTCTGATGCAGTTGGTTTTTTAATTAAATCAGATTCAAACCTAGACTCAAATTGTTCATCATAATAGAAATTAATATCAAAATCAGATAGACTAGTATCGGAAACATCAATTTCTACCTTATTTCCTCTATAGAATTGTAAAGGTGGATGTATTGTAGCAAGTTGATGACTACCAGTACCTGAATTAGTAAAGTAAATGTGATCATAAGGATCTTTATTAGTCGCATTATAATTGCTTAAAGCTAATTTAATCTCACTGTCAGATACTTTTATAACATGATAAATTGTATTTGTTTGTAATGGTGCTATTGGATTAGTAGCAGTATAAATGACCTGATCACCTGTTTTATATCCATGATTAGTAAGATTAATTAATGAATTTGTCGTACCTATTCCAACACCAACTAAGTTTGTAGTAAACCCAATATGATTGGTTACCAATTTATTGAAATTATCATCAAACTTAAACGCATAATTTTGTGTTAAATTTGGGGTAATCTTAAAGGTAATATTGTCATTTAATGCCAATCCATGAGTTCCAGTAGAAGTACTAACTGCAACAGTTGCTTGTACTCTCTTAGATTCTCCTGTAATATTATCTTCAATAGTTTCAAATCTATGATCATGTCCACTAGCAACAGTAAAGTATTTCAATGCAGTAGTAAATCCTACAGCAGTTGATACTCCAATTTTGGTGCCAGTAGTTATACCAATAAATTCATCATTAAATTTAATAGCATATATGGAACCAATACCTGCCAAATCAAGTTCTGGAGTCAAATCAGTACTATTAGCATATTTTATTGTACTACCATAAGCAACATATGATAATTGATCACCAGTCTTAAATTTATGTCCAGGAAGATAAATTGCACCTTGTGGAATAGACTTGTAAACGGTACTAATACCAGAATACCCAACAATAGTTGATTTTACTGTACTTCCTATACCAACTGCAAGTTCACCATCAAAATTAAATTTTCTACTAAATTGTAAGTTCTTATTCTTTACCTTTTTATTAACTTTATATGTAAATTCATGAGGAACCTTTATAACATCAGTTCCAGTTGCTATACCAGATCCAGCAGCAACAGTTCCATTTTGTGTTCTAGCTACTCTAAATCTATTATTATAATGATCCTTTTGAAGAATACGCATTTGCTCATCTCCAAGTTTAATTATATCTCCAATATTAAATCTATCAGATATAGTAGACTCATTCAGTTTTATAAACGTAGTAAGTCCAGTATTTGCAGTATTAGCAAGTCCTACACGCAATCCAGTATTAACAGTTTGTACACCAACAACTCTAGAACCCTCAATATGATTGAATAGTGCTGAACTAATACCAGAAATTTGTACTATTTCACTATCAATGTAATTGTGTGGAACGGTACTAAATGCAGTTACTTGATCTTCAATAACTTGGAATTTTAAATTTCTAACAGCTGTTTCTGTTAGAGAAATAGTCTGAATTTCCTTACCAGCAACCTCTTTAATTTTTCCACTAACTGATGATGGATTAGAGAATGCTATAAGTTCACCTACTCTATACTTGTCTCCTGCAACATCCATACTAACAGTAGTGACACCAGCAGATCTTATTTCTTCTACTTCTAAAAGTGGTTTGGAATCTAGTGGATCTGTATGAAAACTGTATCTTGTATTATCTACATTATACCCATAATTAGTAACATTTCTCTTATATTCACCAGTGTTAATATAACTATCAGTTTGATCTCTTAATAATTCATAATTAAACTCATCAGTTTCATCATAATGTCTAAAAGGTACATATGGGAAAGTTGGAGTTGTTTGTGGAGTGTCTTTTATTGATGCATAATATCCATAAGTTCCATTCGGAAAATCATCACTTTCACCAGGAATCAAATATTTTCCATTATATTCATCCAAATCTCCACTATTTTGATCATAGAAATAATCTTCAACAAAATAACCATTGGCATACTGCGGTCTTAAGTTGGAATCTGCTACTGCATCTAGAATATAACTAGACTGCATTTTCTTAACACCGACTCCTGGTGGTTTTCCATAAGGACCAAAAATTGGATTTCCATCATAAGCCCAACCAATAATTGGAGAATGTTTTAAATCGGATATCTTTTCAGTCTTGTCAGAATTTAAATTATCATCCAAATCCATTCTAAGTTGTTTCTGAGGATAGAATGAGCAAATTTTATTTCCTTTTGCCTTTATAGTAGACCTCAATTGAACAGTATCTTGATAAAAAGCAGAATCTAATATATGTGAATACCTTTCTACGCTGTTAATGTTCCACTTATGAACATCTGCATTAAATAATGCATCAGATCCTGCAGGAAGAACATCTATTGTTGTTAATCCTTGAGTATATTTAATTCCACCATCAATAATATCAATAGAATCAATCTTACCATCAACAACATTTGCTTTTAATTTTGCAAATACTCCAGAACCAATAACCTTTAGAATTGGTGGAGTTGAATAATTTTTTCCAGGATCATTAATAACTGTAGAAACAACAACCCCATTACTATCCACAATACAACCAACTCTAGCATCTTGACCAGTTTGTAGAGTAATATTTGGTTGTCTAACGTGATTAATTATAGTAGAGCATCCATATCCTATTCCTCCACGTTTGATGAATATATTACTTACACTTCCCTTCACATTAGCATATGCAGTCGCATTAAGGTATGAAGGAATAACCGTACTTCCAATACCAACAGCACTTATACCTTCTATGGTTACTTTTACATCTGGATAAGAGAATGTATGAGTACCAACTCCAATACTATTCAAATCACTGTAAATTTTATTGTCAAAATTGTGATTAGTAATAGTAGTTGCAGTTCCAGCTTCACATAACCTAAAATTATCTTTATCAACAACAGATACTTTATAACGTGATGCTATTGATAAACCAGAAATGGCAGTTCCACTATGTGAATATGTTACTATATCTCCATGCCCAAAATTATGATTTTTTGCGTATATGTAATTATTTTCAGTACTAATCCCTGTAAATGTAGTTAATATACCAACTTGTGTACTTGGAGCATATCTATAAGAATCAATATCAACTTTATTATACGCAAAATTCTTACCAGGAGTTTTTACACCTATAGCATCAACAATACGTCTTTTCCGCTTTGCTGTTATTTTGTGTATTCCAGATCCATCAGTTGTAAACTGAATTGTATTAATACCAACAACTGCTCTTTCTTTAGTTAAAGCAAGGGAAAAACTAGTATCACTATTTTTTATTACATAATATGTTCCCCCATCTGTTAATACACTAGTAGATAATCCTACATTAGTGCTGCCAACACCAACTGGAGTTCCATTAGAATCGACATTATATACTACTGCTTCACCTTGTAAAAGTTTATGTGATTTAGAAAGATTGAATCTACCATAATCACCAACAAGTAAATTTACATCAACAAAACTATCATTAAATGTTATTGCATGTGTAATATACTTCATTTTAGCTTCACATTCAGCATTTGTCCCATTACCACCAGTTATTGTGACAGATGGTATACCTTGATAATCCCATCCAGAAGCAGTCAGAACAACATCCGAAATATAACCATCTCCCAAATGAACAATTGATTCAATTCCACTACCAACACTATCTGCTACACCTACATTTGGTGGATCTACAATATTATAGTCTTTACCTGGACTAAAAACATTAATTTTATCAATTTGACCATAATAAACAGAATCATTGGATAATGCAGAGTGCAATTCCAATCCATTTACTGAAACACCAATAGGACCAATAATATTTTTATTGGATTTCGCAAATCCTGGTGTTTTTCGTATTCTTTTTAAATTATTTTGATTTTTTAACGATTCACCAACATATAATGAATATGGAGTGATTTTATGTTCATCTGTTCCAGTTCCAGTTGGGAACCCAACAGCTGGTGATTGTGGAGTTATATCCCATAAAGTGTCATTAGTGAATATTGATTGTCTTGTTAAAGAAAGTTTTATATGATCATCATCAACAACACTAATATAGTAAATTCCTGTTTCTATTCCACTTCTATTCTCATTTGCACCAATTACTCCAGTAGATGCAGTTAATGGTTGATAATATACCTTTTCTCCTTGCAAAAATTCATGATTTGTAATTGTTATACCAGAACCAACAAGACCAAAATCATCTGAAGTAAAGGTTTTTGATCTATCTGTTGTATTAAAGTCACCAGATGGATATCCAGAAAATGCAGCAATACAATTTTCTTCTTTATCTACAAATGTATTAGGAACATCAGATAATAAGTAGTCTAATCCAATAGAAGGTGTTACGTTTCTTAGATTATATCTAATAGTATAATGTGTTCCAACTACTGGAACTCCATTTTTAAGTGCTCCACTTGCACCATTACCATAATAACCAATAGTGTTATTAGTAATAGAAGTTACCTTTACATTAGTGTCAAGCACCTTTCCAGTAAATTTCTCAAATATATCAATAGTAGCATCAGATAATTTTTTAACTGTATGCTTATCGATAGTCGTAATAATTTTATTAGCGACATCAATACCAGAAATTGGAGTACCTCCAGGACCATCTTGTGTGATAACTACATCAAAATCTATAGAATTATTATAAATCCATTGATTAAATTTAACATTAGACTCATCTATTGTATCTCCAAGGAATTTTACACCAATTTGATCCCCTGCAGAATAGAATTGAGTATTTTCAATCTCACTTTTGGGTGAATCTATAACAGATCCAACTACTCTCATCTGACAAACTTTTGTCAAATCATTATTTTCATAACCCCAAACGAATTGATCTCCAATTATTGGAGTATTTTTTCCTAAGCTTGTACTCGCAATACCAACACAACCAAAGAATTGATTATAAGATTTTGAAGTATACTCTACTTTTTGATATGTCCCAAGTGAATTTGGATACCAAAAGAATCCAGTATTACCAAAACCAACAGTAGAATCTACTGTCACTACAGATTCAGTAACTCCTTTTTCTAATACCTTTGTCCTATTATTGACTTCAAACTTATTTTTTACAGTATCTCTTGATAAAAATAACTTATGATATGTTTTTGTTCCCAAAAATACTTCTTGAACGTTAGATATTGCACCAGTTGCAGTTGGACTAGTAGAAAATCCAGCAGCAGTACCCTGAAATAGACCGTACAATTTCAGGTTCATAGGATTACCTGTCAATGCTTCTACCATTATCTCATCACTCACTTGCCATTCAGCATCAGAAACAGATATGGTATTATTGAAAGGTTTGTCTATTACTACGTCTTTAGCATATAAAACTTTAAATAAAAGGTCAATAGAACTGTCAGTTCCCTTAGATGTATAGAAATCCTTTGCTCTGGTTAATATATTTTCAACAGAAAGACCTGGAGCAAATGGTCTGCTTTCTACTCCTGGAAGAAATTGTCCCTTAAACTTACTATAAAACTGTCCTATAAAAACAAATCCAAGATTAAGTACCACAGTTGCAGCATTATGTTCAACTGACTCAGTTTCACTAAAAGTTAAGAATTCTGGATTTCCTTCTGTCTCAATAGCACTAATACCACTAAATCCACGAGCACAACCAGTAAAGGAAGTAGCAGTTTTACCAGTATATGTGATTATTTCATTATCAATCTTTAAAAGACCGTAAGTATCTGGAAAACCCTTGGTGTGAGTGACATTTATAGTATCATCAAATGAAAGTACATTCGCAGTAAGAGCAACTACCTGTGGTGGGACAAGTGTTCCTGGTGTAGGTATTGTTTGTGCTCTAACAGTTTCAATTTCTGATAATTTGGCAATATTCTTATATTCTGATAAATCATCAGCAATATCTGTTGTTCCATACTCACGCTCTTCAAAGATATAGTACTGTTCTAGAAATTCTTTGAATTTAGGGTTATCTACTTCAATAAAATCTGGTATTAAGCTACTCAGAATATTCGAGATTTTTACTTTAGTATTATCGAGCATGTCTTATCTTGTATATTTTGTAGTGCTGACAAAACTTGATGGAGGTACATATGTTACCCCAGACTTGTTGGAACCAGAAGTAATAATATCTTCTAACAATGTCAATTTGCTGTTTGCTGTAGTATCTAGCACAATATAAAGGTTCTGTTTTGCAACAATATCATTAGATTCTGGAATGACTTCAATTTCTATTCTACCTGTAAGTGATGTAGAAGATATTGATATAGGGTAAATTAATATCTCACCTTTTACATAATCTACACTACCTGCATTATTGTTGATATAATTTGGTTTTTCATCAACCATAGTAAAGAATTTTATTGTCCCAGTTGCTCCTGTTTCATCATCTGGTAAATCTGTTAGATAAACATTACCTTCTACTCCTTCAATTTTGAATGAAGAAGACCTAATATTGAATCCTTCTTGATCTGCATGGAATCTATTACCATAGCATAACTCATAGTTAGCAAATGCATTGTAAACAGGAACCATATTCCTTCTCATCTTGAGAACAGTAATATTAGAAGTTACTGCACTACTGACTTTATCGATAATATTCAATAACTTACTATACTTCAATCTTCCACCAAATTGGTTAATATCACTAGACTTCGAATATTCTTGAATTGCACTCTTAATGGATGATGCTAATCCTTCAGAAGTTTGAGTTTGACCTGGATCAAATGATACAGTTGAGTCATATTCAACATAAAGATACTTAAGATCAACAAATTCTTGTTTAATTCCAGCAACAGTATATTGTTTTAGTCCAGATTTGATTGCTGTTTTAGATACATCAGATAAAAATTCACCATTTTTGGGTTTTATAGTGATATAAACCTTACCATATTCTGGAGGATCTAGTTCTTCACCACCATAAGCACTCACTGATTCCACGTTTCCAAATAGACTTGGAATTAAACTAATGTAATCATTCGCAGTGACTGCTCTCTGCTGCGACGCATAGACCCTTGGAGCAAGGTATTTAATCGAGTCTAGGGATTCTATCTCGGAACCGTTTTCGGACGATTGTACAGTCGTTAGAAGGGATATACCAGAAGTGATGTCAACATTACCTCCACCCAACATATAAGTCAATTTACCAGAAAATACGAAATTAGCAGCACCATCGCCAGCTTCTCCATTTGTCACAATGTAACTTGACTTTATTGTACTACCATGTCCAGTAGGAACAGACTTAGTAGAACCTGGTTTTTTACCTAAAGTACCATCACCAAACAATAATTGGTACTTTTCATCATCAATTTCTTGTACTAGGAACAATCTAGAGTCTTTATCTACTTGGAAAATGTTCTCATACTTAGTATAAGTCTCATTAATTCCATTAGCATTGAGTACTTCTACTCTAATTGATGATGTATCGATGTTTACATTGGGTAAAATGTACTTTGCATCTGTCTGTGATGAGTCTACAGTAAATTGTTTTGTAAGAAGAGTACCTTCATATAGAGTTATATTGTCAAAAGTTACTAAACCATTGATATCTGCATTGGCAGTAATATCATCAGGTATCGAAAACATGTAGGAACCGTTCTGAACATTACCTACTGCAACCAATCCTTTATGTAATTTGATTGTTTTTGCGTTTATATTACTTACATCTACACTAAAACTTATCTTTGCAATCGAAGCTTTCTTCGATCTTGGTACATAACCGATATTTCTTGCCAAAGAAACGACATTTTCTCTTAAAGTAGCACTATCAATGAACGATTCATTGACTGCCATGTTGGTATTATAGGCAGTAATATAGGAATTATACGCTAAAGTATCAATTAATATGGAAAAATTAGATCCCTCGAAGTCAAAGTCAGTAAAAGTTGAGTTCGCTCGCAGATAATCTTTGATCTGAGTGCGTAAATCGTTAAAATCTAGGTTAGTAAACTGATTAAGTGCCATTATATTCTGCTAGGTTGTAAGAGAAATTCTATATTTTGTTCTGGAAAGGGTAATCCAACGATATTATAACGAATAGTAATGTATAATCCATTCTCATCTATATCATCTTCTATGTTAATTTGAGTCAATTTGATTCTTGGTTCGAAGTTTGTTAATAATGTCTTAATTTCTTCTTCCAAAGAGACACCAATATCTTCACCAACCAACTCAAATAGTGCATCTTCAATAGATGTACCTAATAATTCATTAAAAAACCTGTCTGTTAATCGAGTTCTGCATAAATTTACGACAGATTTCTTGATGGCATCCTCATTTCGAAGAGTAACAAGGTCATTAGTAATAGGACTTCGTGTAAAAGATAAGCTAATATCCTTAAATGCACGAGAAATTTGTATTGCCATCAAAAATTACTACACTTTACATGTATCTATAATGGTTTTTCGGTATTTTTCACATTTCTCCAGTCAGGATTAGTGTATTCACCTTCATAATCATCAGGAATGTCATGCATTACCTCTGTAAGTACCTTTTTTTCGGGTGATTTGGGTCTTACATTGTCAAAATAGTAGTTAGTCATGGGTATGCGACTAGGATTGTTAGTCATTTTTAGTTTTTTTACCTACTATATTTAGATAGGCACTAAAAAACCCCCTTTCGGGGGTCTTATTTTATCTTCCTTGTCCTCTATACCTCTTTTTTGCTCCATTTCTGGAGGTTGCCGAGTATTTAGAGTGTTTACCTCTTCCTTGTCTTGACTTTTTTGGTTTGGCTTCTACTTGTGTATCACCAACCAGACTTCTCATACCCATAGTAGTTCTCTCCTTTTAGTTTACTTTAACGGCGGCGATTTTTACGCCGATTTTTTTTAGATAATACG
>VTLG01014871.1_pt1 | contig 23424 bp, 23 predicted proteins | sample 4694571 | NCBI WGS metagenome assembly VTLG01 (sample SAMN12604809, study PRJNA352737) | marine metagenome | biome: ENVO:00000447; feature: ENVO:00000209|ENVO:00000569|ENVO:01000036; material: ENVO:00002151; isolation source: viral sequences binned using virsorter ...
ACCTCAACGGATTCAATTTTAATCAATCCGTCACAGCGACCAATGGCAGAGTTATTCCAACATGGGCTGACGTTCTTAACAGGGCTGACTTAGGTATGGAAGTAATGCACGAAAGAAACGCACATAATTTCCCACTCGACTTAGCGGCTAAAGAAGTCGCACCAATCGCCTAACGATACTTCCGTTCATCCTACGGGACGCATGAAACCTAAGCATGGAACGGGGCTTAGGTACTTGGAGTTATTCAATGACTATCAAAGTTACTTACAAGTATCGTGGCATCGCTTACACAAAATCTAAAACTATTTAATTTAATGAAAAAACTTGCACTTGTCCTAACAACCGCCCTTGTTTCTACACCTGCAATGGCTGGACCTTATGTCAACGTAGAAACCAATGCTAACTACACTGGTTCAGATTACACATCAAGAGCTACCGACCTACACATAGGTTATGAAAACAATATCGGCGATCTTGCTTACTACGTACAAGGTGGTAAGACAATTAATGCTGCTGATGGCGTTGATTCAGAGTCTAATTTCTCTGGGAAGCTTGGTGGTAATATCTCTGCTACAGATAAACTTGGCTTCTATGGTGAAGTATCTTTCGCACAAGTGGAAGACGCTGACAACACATACGGCACAAAGTTAGGAGCGAAGTATTCTTTCTAATGGCTCAACAATCTAAAACTGGTTTCGGAGTAGCACATCCTGTGTCTTACTCACCACAGAATACAGAGAAGAAAGAAGAGAAGAAAGAAGACAACTTCGATGAGGACATCTCAATTGAAGAAGTTCTTTCAACAATGTAATGAACTATGGGTAGTAGTCTTCGGACTGCTATCCTTTTTTATTTTGGTAGAGTCAATGCATTTGAACTACCACAGGTTAGAGGCACCTCAGTGTCGGACCTCTAACTAATTTGGCTCTTAGCCCTGTACGCAGGATACCTATTAGCCGTCTAGACGGTGGGATAGACCACAAAAACGATTAATCTAATTTGCGCAAACAGTCAAATATACATTCAATACATTTTAAAATAAAGAAAAATGGCACAACAAGCCACAACTGCCACAGCTAATGGTCCTATTTATGGAGGTGCCAATAACGGTGCCTTAACTAATGCGGGTACTGAAGCTGAAAGGCGAGCCCTTTACCTGAAATTGTTCTCAGGTGAGATGTTCAAAGGTTTCCAGCACAACACAATTGCTAGAGATCTTGTAACAAGACGTACCTTAAAGAACGGCAAATCATTGCAGTTCATTTACACAGGTCGTACAAAATCCGAGTTCCACATTCCAGGCCAAAGCATACTTGGTAACGACGAGAAGTCACCTCCAGTAGCAGAAAAAACTATCACAGTTGATGACCTATTAATTAGTTCAGCTTTTGTGTATGAGCTAGATGAGACACTTGCTCATTATGACTTGAGGGGAGAAATCTCTCGTAAGATCGGTTATGCTTTAGCTGAGAACTATGACCGTAGAATCTTCAGAGCTATATCTAAAGCTGCACGTCAACCTTCTCCAGTCACAATGTCTGGATTCGTTGAGCCAGGTGGTTCTGTAGTTAAAGTTGGTACTGATTCAAGTACAACAGCTGCAGATGCTTATAACGCTGGTAAATTAGTAGATGCATTCTTTGATGCTGCTGCAATCCTTGATGAAAAGGGTATTTCAGGTGATGGAAGAGTAGCTGTACTTAACCCAAGACAGTACTATGCACTGATCCAAGATATATCTTCTAATGGTTTAATCAACCGTGACGTACAAGGTACAGCACTACAGTCTGGTAATGGCATCATAGAGATCGCTGGTATTAAGATCTACAAGTCAATGAACATTCCGTTCTTTGGTAAGTTTGGTACTAGTACCGCTATGAACCCAAGAGCTTCTAATGATAACAACGGTTCTTTCGTTGGTGAAGCAATGGGTGACTGGGATGCTGCTGCTAACGGCGGAACTCCTGCTGGTGGACAGAAAACTACAAACAACTATGGTACAGCTGCTAAATTCGATCATTCATGTGGTCTTATTTTCCAAAAAGAAGCTGCTGGTGTTGTAGAAGCTATCGGACCTCAAGTACAAGTTACCTCTGGTGACGTTTCAGTGGTTTACCAAGGAGACGTAATTCTAGGTAGGTTGGCAATGGGAGCTGACTTCTTAAACCCTGCTGCTGCTGTTGAACTTGTAGCTGGTGTAGACGTATCTTCCAACTGGAACGATACTGCTGTTTCAAATGCAAGTTTCACTTAACTTATATTTTTATATACACATGGGGAGTCTTTATGGCTCCCTTTTTTTTACTGAAAAATTTTCATGGCTTCCAAAACAAATGAACTCGATACCGAATTATCCGCAGTCAATTCTATACTGGGAGCTATCGGTCAATCTCCAATCACCCAATTAAAAGATACAGATACAGGTTCTTTAATTAGTACTAACCCAGAGATATCGTTTATATATAATATTCTTACTGAGTGCAATATAGATATACAAAGTGAGGGTTGGAGTTTTAATAGTGAAGAGCATGTAGCATTTACACCAGATCCAACAACTAAACATATTGCTATACCAAGCAATGTACTTAGCTTAGACGTTACTAATGGTTGGGCTAATAAAACTGTAGATACAATTAGAAAGAACGGAAAACTATGGGATAAAGTTAACCATACATTTGAGTTTGATAATGATCTTATATGTGATGTGGTTTATTTATATGAGTTTGAAGATCTACCTCCAGTCTTTAGAAGATACGTTATATATAAAGCATCAGGTAGAGCAGCAACACAGTTAATAGCAAACCCACAACTAGTAGAACTTCTTGGTCAACAAGAGGCATTTGCTAGAGCAGCATGTATTGAATACGAATGTAATCAAGGTAACAATTCCATGCTTGGTTTTGAGCATAAACAGGTATATCAAACCTTCCAACCATGGAGAGCGTTATCAAGATGACAGGCATAACACAAACAATACCTAATTATCATGGTGGTATATCTGAACAACCAGATTTTAAAAAGAACTTAGGTCAAGTAAAAGATGTAACGAATGCTATACCTGACCTTACCTATGGTTTATATAAGAGACCTGGAAGTAAAAGAATAGATACATCATTAATTACTAATAGTTCTAGATCTCATAGTACAGATAGTGGGTTTTTAAAAAGCGTAACAACTGGAAATGTTAAATGGTTTCATTATTATCGAGATGAATCTGAAGGTGCTTATTTAGGTCAAATAACTTCTAGTGGAAATGTCAAAGTTTGGAGATGCTCAGATGGACGTTTAATGGATACAGTTTGGGGATCTAATCAAGGTGCAACTGAGTCAAACTTAAAAGGTTACTTATCTGATACTCATCCCAGTCCTAGAGACAATTTAGATGTTTTGACGATTAATGATACTACTATTGTAGTCAATAAAAATCATGCAGTTGAAGATGCGGCTACCACTGAAGGTAGACCTCATCTTTATTCAGCGTATGTAGAGCTATTGAAAACTGAGAATGGTAGACAATATGCACTTAATATAAACGACTCCAATACAAATAGAGAGTACTACACAGCTACAAGACTTGAGATCTACAATGTTGATTCTGATCTTGATGCTGGAAAGCCAGGAACAGGTCATTGTCCAGGTATAGGTACTAAGGTATATCACGAATCTAAAGGTGATGCTGATGGAACTCCTAATGATGGTGTTAATTTAGTCTTTAGACTTACCGTTAGAGGACAACAAGGTCAATCAACTTCTTATGATGTATCTTCAGATGATGGAGCTACAACTAATAATACACAAGATTATGGTTGTACCTATAGCTATGAAGTTACATTGCTACATGGTGGTAGAGGTTGGCAAACAGGTAATACGAAAACTGTCACTTTAAATGGATATAGTTTTGGAATTAGAGTAGCCGAAGATGAACGAGTCTACGGTCATTTTGATTTAAACGGTGTTGCTAATGCTGGTCGTATTAGACCTATGCCAACACCATTTGATTCAGATACAGCAGTTACTGCTAGTGCAATTTTAGGTGGTATCAGAAATGAGATAGGTCAAATCAGTAGAAGAGTAATTGGTAATGGTATTTATTTGTATAGTGATAGTGTAAATTTCAATGTTCAGGTTGTTGAAAATGACTTAATGAAAGTCATAACAAATGAAGCTAATGATGTAAGTGAATTACCAACCCAATGTGCACATGGTTATATAGTCAAAATAAATAATAGTAGTAAATCTGATGAAGATGATTATTATTTAAGGTTTGAAACTCCAACAGGAAAAGATGGTGCAGGTAAGTGGGTTGAATGTGCAGCCCCAGGTATTCCACTGAGGTTTGCTTACAGCAGTATGCCTGTCACTATACAACGTACAAGTAGTACTCAATTTACAGTTGATAGACCTACATGGGCTGGACGCACAGTAGGTGATGATACGACAAACCCCTTCCCCAGTTTTTGCGGTGCAACTTCTGACGAAGGTAAGAAAATAAATAAGGTATTACTATGGAGAAATAGATTAGTTTTCTTAAGTGGAGAGAATGTTATATGTTCTCAACCTGGAGACTTTTATAATTTCTGGAATACTACTGCTTTGGCTGTTAGTCCACAAGATCGAATAGATATAGCATGTAGTTCTAGTTTTCCTTCTTTACTAGAAGATGGTATACAGATAAATAATGGTTTACTTATCTTTAGTACAGATCAACAATTCTTATTGAGTACAGATGATTCTGTGTTAACACCTGATACAGCTAAATTAACCAGTGTATCTACTTATAATTACAATAATAGAGTACCGCCTATATCACTTGGAAAGACGGTAGGTTTCTTAGATAGTAGTGGTTCTCATAGTAAGTTTTTTGAATCTGCAAATATAGCTTCTGTAGGTGAACCTGATATTGTAAATCAAACCAAAGTAGTTCCAAAATTAATTCGCAAACATATAGATCTAATTGCAAATTCAAGAGAGAATGGAATTGTTTTATTTGGTAAAATAGATACTGATACTGTCTTTGGTTATAAGTACATTAATATAGGTAATGAAAGAATCCAGTCATCATGGTTTAAATGGAAACTGGTAAACGATGTTAGATATCACTTCATTATAGGTGATGAGTATTATTTTATAGATCCTCAACACTATTTACAAAAAATAAACCTAGTACCATCAGATGATGATTCAAAGGTTACTGAAAACGGTATAGAGTATTCAACTCATTTAGATAATTTTATCGAATTATCTGGAGGTAGTTATAATGCAACCACAAGGAAAACAACTTGGACTGGTTTAGATTGGCTGGATTACAGTACATCAAATGGTGATTTAGCTTTAAGTGATACTGATTGGAGGTATTTTGCTAAGCCAACCGTTGATGGTACAACACTTACAGTTGATGGAGAATGGACTGGTACTGTTTATGCAGGTTATCTATTTGATTATCAAGTAGACTTACCTAGATTCTATGTCTCTAAGAAAGAAGGTGATTTCACTGTTGGTGATGTCAATTCTTCATTAATACTACATCGAATAAAAGTATCATTTGGAAATATAGGAACATATGAATCAACATTAACTAGAGTTGGTAAAGATGATTTTACAGATGAATATGAATCAATTCCAGCTGATAGCTATCTTGCTAGTAAAGTTCCACTATTAACAGAAGATATTAGAACAATACCTGTGTATGAGAAGAATACAAATATTGATCTTACTATTAAATCCACTCACCCTGGTCCAGCAACCATAAGATCCATATCTTTTGAGGGTGATTATTCACCAATGTTTTATAAAAGTATATGAGAATTATAGATAATGTATTATCTGAACAAGACTTTGAATTAATAAAGAAACGATTAGTTTATAACCATGATCTTTCTTGGGGTTGGTCTCCACAGAAAGTATTCAAGGATGATGGAACTGATACTTTAGTATCCATGATCTACCAAGGTCATGAGCCTAAACAGAAAGATCATTTCGTTACTTTATACACCCTGTTCAATAAGACATTAGACGTTGTTAGTTGGTATCGAATTAAGATTAATTGTACTTGGAAGAAACAAGAATACAGAGTATATGGCTATCATCAGGACTATGGTAAACATAGTGATGAAAGAATAAAACATGCTAAAACAGCTATCTTTTATTGTACATCTACAGATGGTCCTACAGTATTTGAAGATCCACATGAATCAGTAGATTGCATAGAGAATAGACTTGTCATTTTTGATGGCTCTAGGAAGCATAGTGGTACTACTCATACTGAAGGAAACGAAAGAAGAATAGTTATTAATTTCAACTACTTTTAATGTCTAAATTTATTCACCCAATAACAGTTGAGGCTGCTAAAACAGTAGCCTCTAATTTACGTCCAGATGACCGTAGAGAGGTCGAAGAAGGCCATGGGTTAGATCCTATGGAACACCTTATTTGGGCTGCTCAGAATGACTCCTGTGTGTACTTCACCGTGCCTAACGGCAGGACTGCTGGAATGGCTGGAGTTGACCCTAAAGATGGGATGATCTGGATGTTATGTACACCAGAAATAGAAAAATATCCACATACTTTTGCTCGTGAATCTAAGAGATTTGTTGAAAGCAGAAGAGAGAAGTTGTTGTGGAATGTCGTTGATAAACGAAACAAAGTTCACCTCAAACTTCTCAAATTTCTAGGTTTTAAATTCTTACGTCAAGTAAGACACGGACCTAACAATTTATCCTTTATAGAGTTTTGCCGTGTGTACAGGAAAATCAGCGTTTCAAGCGCAAAAGAATCAATATAAAAGACAAGTAGCTCAAAGAGCCGTTGATTGGAGAAGCCAGAATAATATCTGGGAGATGAAGAATGACCAATATGACATTAACACTAGAGAAAATGTTAATGCATATAGTCGTTATGTAGGAGGCGTTCAAAGAAACTTTGGATTAGAAGTCCAACAGTTTATGAAAAACAATGAGACTTTATTTAGAAGTCAAGTTTCAAGTTCACCTGTTAATGAAGGTGGTAGATCAACATCTTTTGGAAGGTCTCAAAAACTAGCAGCTTTATATGCTGAAGGTGCTATGAAAGCCAACCTAAGAAGAGCTGATATTCAACAAACAGAAAAGTTAAAGGCAGGTCATAGACAACTCTTATCTGCTCAAGCTCAAGAATTAGGTAAAAGAGGGTTTGCTCCTATACCTACTGTTGAACCTGCTAAACCTGTTGGTCCTAGTTTCTTAGATCAATTTATTTCAGTAGCTAGTACAGCTGCGTCGTTTATAAGTCCTATATCTAGTCTAAGTACTGCATTTAAAGGATTAGGAGGATTAGGTGTTGGATCTAATGCATTAGGTGGTTTTGCAGGCACTGGCATACCTCTACAACATACAGCTGGTATGGGTGCTCTAGCTAGTGATAGACGTTTAAAAGAAAACATAATTAAAATAGGTGAAGCTATATCTGGATTAGGTATTTATAAATTTAACTATCTAAATACAGGAAAACAGTACATTGGAGCTATGGCTGATGAGGTAGTAAATATATTTCCTGAAGCTGTAGAAGTTATGAGTAACGGCTTCTTAGCTGTCAAATATGACTTAATTGATATTGAATTTAAAGAGGCATAGCATGACACAAACTCCATTTAAAGCCTACAACTCCCAAGAGAAGTTTGAGGCTATGAAAAGTTCAGGTGAAGGTTTAATAGCATCTGCTCAAGAAAACCAAGATAAGTTTGTGGCTTCTATAGCTAAACGTAATGCAGACTTATTTAAGTATGAATTACAGGAAGCTACCAGAAAAGATAATAGATTCAATAAGTTAGCACAGCTATCTCAAACAGCTGCAAAAGTAGCTGCACCAATGATAGAAGCGCATAACAATGAAAAGTATATGGAAGGTGCTAGAGCTTGGTATACAGCTTCTGCAAAGAATCAAGAATTATTAGCTGCTGAATTTGATGCAGAGGAAGCACAAGATACACTGGAAGATACAGTTCATGGAAAGATTGTTGAAAAGGCTTATAAAAATAATGAGATAGATGTATTCGTTAGAGCTGAGTTAACTAAACTGACTCCTAAACAACAACAGGGATTCTTACGGGAGATGTATAAAGATAGAGCGAAACAATATCCAATGTTTCTTCAACAGAACTCAATCATCCCTGTACAAATAGAATTAGCTGATGGTACTTTCACAGAAAAAACATTAGCTGAAGCTGATACACCTGCTGAATATAGACAGATACAGCAACGCTTATACAGTGCTTATATCAGACCTTTTGCAAGTCATGATCAAAGGGGTGTTAATAAGTATATGTATGATGAGATGAGGAAGCATGATGATAATCATTATAACGAGTGGTATCAAAAGAAAACAGGAGAGATACTAGCTAATGATAAAGAAAGAGCTATTAATCAAGTTTTAACATCTATTAGTACACCTGAATTTGGAACTGAAGTTGAATCTTTCTTAAATAAGTATCAAACAACTTATGGTGGTGCTAAGCAAACCAGAGCAGTTCTATATCAAAAGATAGAAGAGGAGATGTTTGCTGGAACATTTGGTGAGGAAGAACTAAATGCTTTAGGTGATCATGAGATGGTGGCAAAAGATGGTAGTGGTAGAAAGAAATTTAGAGATATATTTAAAAAAGAATTTAAAACACTTGAACGTAACTATCTAAATTACAAAGCAGGTATTCTTGACGATGAGCAGAAAAAGCTTGATAACTCTAAGAAAGAAGTAAGGATTGATTTCCGTGCTTGGAGGGATCAGATGAAGGAAGATAATATGCCTATACATGATGCTCACGAACAAGAATGGCAAAAGAAATGGACTGAAGAAACTGGTCTTAACACTGAACCTGATTTCTTAAAAAACAATAAGACTATTCAGGAACGTAAAGCAGATGATGACTTTGAATATCTACAACAACTAAGAGCTAAAAGAGGTTATCTAATTAAATCAGATACTGATGGTATGCACCATGACGTATTTAACCGTGTATCTCAATGGATCAAAGAAGATGTAGATATAGCTAAAGCTGCTGATACTTATACTGGAAGAGCTGAGAACGAGATTGGAGCATTCACTCGACAAGCTACTGGAGAATCAGAAGGAAACCCAGATAAGAGTCCAGAGTATTGGAGAGCTTACCACGCTGCTATAGATGACTACAACGCTATTGTTGCTGCTGAGATAAGAGGAGGTGAAACTCCTAATAATGCTCATAAAATAGCACTGCAGATAGTTGAAAAAGACTTTAAACTTGGTGATATAAGAGGACCAGTAGTCGCTAGTAAGTATTTCAAAAGAGAGAAGGTAACTAGAAATGCTGCTCAATCAGAAGCAATACTTGACGGTCTAGATTCTATAAAAGTACATACTACAAAACAAGATCAGCTTAACTACATAAACTCAACAGTTATTCCAGGTAGTGAAGACTACTTAGAGTTAGGGAAAAAGCATAGTAGAGGTAATGGTGATATGCCTTACTATTACACAAGACTAGCTAGCTCATTTCCTAAACTTACAGCTTGGGATATCTTAGATGCTCAGTTAAAAGCTAGTGGTCAAAAAGAGGGATTAGGTGAGAAACACCCTATTGATTCAACCTTAGAAATCCCAGGACTAGAAGACTTAAGAAGAAAACTTGGATATAAACCAAACACAACTTCTAATACACAAGCCACCATTGATGTGGAAGATGCTAATAACCAAGAGGATAAAGTAGATATAGGAGATACTACAGCTTATATCTCTCTTTGGAATTCAACTAGTGAATTAATGTTCCCTGGCATACGACAACCATAGGTATAAAAATGGATGAAGAACTCACTCCTACGGGAGCTAATGCACAGGCTATAGAAGATGCCGAGTTCATTAGATCGAGACTACAACAACAACAACAACAAGCAGCTTCCCAAGGGACTGCAGAAGTAACAGAAGAACAAACACCCACAGATCATCTAATGGTAGATGGTCAAGATTTAAGAAATCATCCAGAGTATGACGAGCTAAGGCTTGATATACCTTGGAGTGAAGAAGAAGCTAATGGTGAATATCCAGCTGAAATCTACGATAGAGTAGGTTATCATGATCGTTGGCAAGATAGAGTTAAATCTTTTGGTCAAGAAGTAGGTCCAGATAGCAGAGTAGATCCCATAGACAACCCTCGTGCTATATGGCTTAGACGTAAACACGCACTAACTAAAGAAGGTGATGCTGGTATTGAATCAGTTAATGCCATAAAGAAAGGTGGTCTTAAACTTGTATCGTCAGTATTGACTGCACCTGAACGCTATTTAGATATGGCTTCAGGAGAGATGCAGAATGTTGGCGGTAAAATGATAGACAAGCGTACTGGTAAACCATATAAACCAGATTGGGACCCACTAGGAAAGGTCAAGAATCCTTGGACTAATTCTTGGTGGGGAACATTAGCTGAAATGGGTACTCATTATGGTGTTGGTGGTCGATGGGCTTCCAAATTACCAGGAGTTGCAGGCTTACCATTAACACAAAAAGCGATGGTAGCTGAGGGTATAGTTGCTGCTTTATCTGAGAACTCACAAAACGATAACCTTACAGGTCAGATAGCTGAACGTGTACCTTGGACACGAGAAGTGTTCTTAGGATTAGCTAGTGAAGATACAGATCATCCTCTTGTATTGACATTTAAGAATGTCTTAGAAGAGATGAGTTTAGCTAAACTATTTGGAACGGTTGCTAGTAAGTTTGGTCAAGGTGAATATGCACTGAAGAAAGCAGATGATGTAGATGCACAGATCAAAGAGAAAGGTGAACTTGAATTAAAAGAAGAATTAGAATTTGATAATGCACAACGTATCTATGAAATTGATAGACAGTTAGGTGGAGATGTTGTTGATGTTGATGTAATACCACCACCTAAAGAACTCCCAGGAGGTACAACAAAACAACTCAGTCCATATGTACAGAAACAATTAGCTGCAGGTGCTTCTAAGAATAAATCAGGATTTAGAGGACATAAGAACAAACCACTTGCTCAACCAGGACAAGGATCACCAACATCAAGAGGTAAAGCTTTTGATATCCATCGACAGATGAATCGTGGTGATGACTGGGGAAATGATATTGGTTCTACTGATTCAGTAATGACACCTGTCCAAGCACAAAGAGGTGCAGAGACAAGTGGGTTTACACCTAAATTCTTAAAAGATAAAGCAAAAGAACTGCTAACTGATAGTAGATACGAAGAACTTATTAAAGAAGCTAAAACAAACCGTGTTCCAATAAGTCAACTCTTTGGTCCTGCAATGGAACGAGTTCAGGAAATAATGGGTAGACATTCTACTGCTATTGATACTGAAGATTTCTGGAAGCCAATACTTGATATGAAACCTGCTCAAACAGGTGAAGGTATTCTTTCTGAAAATCTAAAGTACTGGAGTGTAGAACAAACCTTAGTAGCTGACCTTGTAAATGGTGCTTTGTTTAAAGAACTTAGAAATTTAAACATGGCTGCCAGAGAACTAAGTGATGCAACAGATGTATTTGCCAGAGATGGTTTAATGGATTCTGTTAGAGATAGACTTACATTTGGATTAGCTAATGCAAAACGTTCTAGATATTTAAGTAGTACAGAGTTTGCCAAATTCAAAGGTTTAAACGCTGCTCCCTTAACTCCCAAAGCAATAAAAGAAATCAAAAAGCGTACGGTTCAACTTCATACTGAATCCAAAGAAGCTGTTGATATGTTGATGGATCTCCTTAAGAAGGGTGAAACTGATGAGTTAGCTGAAGCAGTCATGGAAGTGTTCTCCATGAATAACAAGATCCAAAACTGGATGGATATTGATAAATGGATGAAGCAGAAAATCATTGGTGGAGAGTTTAAAGGCAAAGTTGAGACTGGAGTATTAGTAAGAGAATTACAAGGTGTATTTGTTAACTCAATACTTAGTGGTCCTAAAACACCAATTAGAGCAGTTATTGGTACAACAGGTAACGCTTATATGAATTCCTTACATTCATTAATTGGTGCAACAATGAGAGCACCGTTCACAGGTGACTTTAGATTACTTCAAGCATCAGCTAGAAATACATATGGAATGTTTGAAATACTTCCAGACTCATGGAAAGTATTTAAAGCAAACCTAAATGGAAACTTTGGTAAGAAAGTAGATAATATTGAAACTCGTTTCTCCCAGAAACAAAGACTATCTGATCAAAAGATGGCTGCTTATGAGCAATGGGCTTTTTCTGATAGAGGAAAGTGGAATCATCGTATGGCTTTCAATATAGCTAATGTTGGAAGACGGCTTAATGATAGTAGATTTGCTGCATGGTCATCTAGAGTTCTTGCCTCTACTGATGAAACGTTTAAGTACATCATGGCTAAAGCTAGATCAAAAGAATTAGCATTTACCTCTGTATATGATGAAGTATCTAATGGTAAGTTCACTGAGATAACTCCAGAGATGTTAAAAGCTGCTGAAGATATGCACTACAGCAGGTACATAGATGAAGCTGGAGACCTTGATATATCTAAAGATCTATTCCTACAGAAGAAATTCAAAGAAGTAACATTAACTGAAGATCTATCAGGACTTGCACAAAGACTTGAAGATGTATTTAGTAAAACACCTTGGGCTAGACCATTCTTCTTATTTGCAAGAACAGGTGTTAATGGCTTAAGAATGAATGCTAAAAACACACCATTATTAGGTGCGTTAATTAAGGAATCCAGAGATATACTAATGCACTCAGGTGATGATTTCACTGAGTTAGCTATGAAGTATGGTATTGATAATGCTGACGACTTAGCTAGACAAAAGAATCTTATCTTAGGTAGACAAGCAATGGGTATCTCTATTGTTATGATGGCAAATCAGAAATACATGGAAGGTGGTTTGACAGGTTCAGGTCCAGCTAATAGATCACAACGTAAGTTATGGGAAGAGTCTGGAAAATGGCAACGAAATACAATTGATATTGGAGGTGTAAGAGTAGGTTATGAAACATTCGAACCATATAACACTATCCTTTCAACTATTGCAAACATTGGAGATAACATGCAAGTCATGGGTCCAGAATGGGCTCAAGATCAATTTGGAAGAGTTGCGTTTGCAATAACAGCATCAATACCTGATGTTGTTAATAAGTCTTATATGCAAGGTTTAACTCAATTAGTTGATGTATTTAATCCAACATCTAGAAATATTGGAAGGATTGCTGGAAACATACTTAATAACTCTGTACCTTTATCAAGTCTTAGGAATGAAATGAGTAAACTCATCAATCCAAGGATGAGAGAATTAAATAAGGATCTATGGGATTCAATTAGAAACCGTAACTTAGCTTTAGAACATTTAGCTCCTGGTAGTGGTCCACTAGAAGAGTTACCACTTAAGTATGACTTATTAAATGGTGAACCAATAAGAGATTGGAACTTTATGGAACGTATGTGGAATGCCACAAGTCCAGTTAGCCTTAGCTTGAAACAAGGTCCAGGTAGAACACTTTTAATAAATAGTCAATATGATCAAAGGATGTCAGTCTTACAAGCACCTAACAATGGACCATCATTAGCTAGAGAATCAACAGTAAGATCTTTATTTGAGAAAGCTATTGGTGAATATAGAGATGAACAAGGTAGAAGTTTAGAAAAGATCTTAGATCAATTAGCTGAACAACCTGCAATCATAGCTTCTGTAGAAGAGATGCATAATGATATGAGAAAAGGTGATTGGAATATGGACCCAATGAAATCATATAACCATAACAAAGTGATCAAATATCATTTTGAGAAAGCAAGGAAAAAGGCTTGGGCTAAGGTTGTTCGTGAAGGTCATCCAGACGTTCTACGAGTAATTAAAGAACATAAAGATCAAAACATAGAAACCTTTAGAAAGAGACAAGCTACAAGACCTACAAATACACAACAACAACAAGTAGAAGAGGTATTAAATCTTCAACGTCTCAACTAAAACCACCATGACAAATAACAAAATGAACAAATGCCAGCAACCTATAAGGATAATGGCGGGAGCGTAAATGGATCTAATAAAGTATTTACTTATGACTTTCCCGTCCTACAAACTGAAGATGTAAAAGTTGCTCTTGATGGAGTAACACAAGCGACAACTAAATATGCGGTATCTCTGTCTCCAGCTAACATAACTTTCAACAACACCAGTATTGATACTAGTGTTCAGGAATCAGACGGAGCACCTAAGACTGGAGTTACAGTAAGGGTTTTTAGATATACAACTGTTGGTAAGACTGACGGTAATGAAGATCCTAAAGCTGTATTTGCATCTGGAAATGCCATACGTTCAGGTGATCTTAATGCCAACTTTGAGCAAGCTCTATTTGGTATACATGAACTCCAAGAACAACCATTTATCTCTGACGAACTAGAGAAACCTATTGTTTTTAATGATAATGAGAAGGCTATATTTGGTACAGGTAGAGATGCTGAAATCTACCACGGTGGTACAAACACTAGGTTTAAGAACGACACAGGTGATTTAGTTATCTCTTGTGGTAGTGATGATATTAGACTTGCAGCTAAAGACGATATATACTTAGAAGTAAACGCAACAGATTCTGGAGCTACTAGTACTGAAAATGGTATTATTGTTCACGGTAACGGTGCAGTTAAATTATACTTTGATAACTCAGAGAAAGTTAGAACACGTGCTGAAGGAGCTATTATATTCGGGGTATTACAAGCTGATGGTATAGAAGTACATGATAATGAAGAGATTAAAGTAGGACTTGGTGGTGATTTAAAATTTAAGCATAACGGCACCCATTCTTCTATCGAAAATATAACAGGTGATTTAAACATTACTTGTTCTGGTGATGATATAGATATAACAGCTGCTGATGACATACATATAAGACCGCAAGGTGGTGAAGAAGGTATTATCGTAATAGGTAATGGAAGCGTAGAATTATACCACAACAACGTCAAAAAACTTGAGACAACCTCAACTGGAGCAACAGTAACAGGGTCGTTAACAGCTGATGAAATAAAACTAGGAGATAATGAAAAGATACTAGTTGGAGATAGTGATGATATAGAGATTTTTCATAATGGAACCGACTCATATATTAAAAATAATACTAATACTTTGTTTATACAAAGTGGTGGTAATGTAGTTATTGAAAACAGTAGCGGTGAAAATTATGTAAGGTCAGTTGCAAACGGAGCTGTAGAACTCTATTACGACAACAGTCTTCGTATTCAAACTACTGCACTCGGTACAAATCTAATTGGTGATTTGTATTTTGATAATTCAGTAAATGCTGGAAAAGACTTGTTTTGGGATCAATCTCTTGATTACTTAAAGTTTACAGATAACGTAAAAGCTGTATTCGGAAATGGTACTGATCTACAAATCTGGCATGATACGTCGGACTCATATATTCGAGATACTGGTACAGGTTCTTTATATATAGATAGTAACCAATTAAAAGTTAATAATGCTGTTAGTGATGAAACTATGGCAATATTTAACGAGAACGGTGCTGTAGAACTCTTTTACGACAATGCTAAGAAGTTTGAGACGAGATCAGATGGTGTAGAAATATACGACCATCTATATATGGATGATAATCATACCATAGTTCTCGGAGATGACTCTGATATGCAGCTTTATCATACTGGGACTCATGGTCATATTTACAATAAAACAGGTTGGGGAATTTTAAGATCTGATAATTGGCAGATAACAGATAAAGAAAGCGAAGATGTCATGGCTAACTTTAAGCATGACGGAGCTGTCGAACTCTTTCACGACAACTCGAAGAAGTTAGAAACAACTTCTGCTGGAGCAACGGTAACAGGTGTTGCTAATGCAACTACTGGATTCCAAGTTAATGGAACTGCTTTAAACCTTGCTCACTTAGCTAATGTACATGATGCTACTCCTAGTGATGGACAAGTTCTTAAATGGATTAATTCTAACTCTAGATGGGAACCAGCCCAAGACTCTGGAGCTGGAGGTGCTTCTTTAAGTGATGGAGATTATGGAGATATAACAGTAAGTTCATCAGGTTCATCATTTACTATTGATAAACCACTTGATTTCGATGATAACGAAAAGGCTAGGTTTGGAACAGATAATGATTTTGAAATCTACCATGATAATTCTCATGGTTATGTGTCCAACCTTAAAGGACATCTTTGCCTATATGCTGAAGACAGCGTACTCATACGAAATCAAAGTAGCGATGGAAGTACTACAGAAAATTTAGGTTTATTCTTCGAGAATGGAGCCGTAGAACTCTTCTATGACAACGTTAAGAAGTTTGAGACCACTGCTAACGGTATAACTGTTGGTAGCCATGTATGGACTACTGGTGGTGATTACACGTTAGGCAATAATATGTATGTTGGAGATGGTGGAAGGATTGGTTTTGGTGCAGATGAAGATTTAAAAATCTACCATAATGGTTCAGATTCGTACATAGATGATTCTGGTACGGGAGCCTTAACAATACGAGGAAGTGCTACTTATATTCAAAACTATGGCACTGAAATGTGTGCAAAGTTCATGGCAGACGGAGCCGTAGAACTCTATTACGACGGCACTAAGAGGTTTGAAACTGGACCAGGGTATAACTTATCAACTGGAGATATTTCACCTTCTGCTTCAGGAACTTATAACTTAGGTGGTACAAGTGCTAAATGGAATAATGCCTATTTTGCAGGTAATGTCTACTTATATGATAATGATAAACTTCTATTAGGAGATGATGGAGATCTAGAAATCAAGCATGATGGATCGAACTCGTATATTTCAGATACTGGTACTGGAGAACTTTACATACAAGGAAGTACTTTCGTTGCTATCAGAGATTCTGTTGATGGAGATACGCTCGGTAAATTTATTAAAGACGGAGCCGTAGAACTCTATTATAATAACATCTCTCATATGAAGACTACCGGAGAGGGTATCGATGTTCATAATGTAGATGATGCTGTATTAACTATAACCACAACTGGTACTGATGCTCATGATGATGCAAGGCTTGAATTGATAACACAAGAAAGTGCTTTTAAAATTCAAAATGATAGAAGTCTTGGAACTGATGGAGGTTTAACGTTTAAAGCAGAGAGTGAAAATGGTATAACTATTTTAAAAGATGGAGCCGTAGAACTATCTTATGACGGTGTTGAGAGACTAGAAACTAATAGTTCTGGTATAGGCGTTGTAAAACAACTTCTATGTTTTAGTGATTCTGATAAAGATGAAGGGGAGATAAAGATAAACGCTAGAGGCGTAGCAGAAGATAATGATATGATATGGATTGGAACAAGAGATACTAATGCATCTAACTACAGATTTGCTGTAGATGGTTCAGGTCAAATCACAGGTAACGATCATATCAAAGCTGGTTTACAGAGGAATAACGCTGCCAACTGGACTGGTCACTATAATTCAGCTGACAGAATACGTCATATTTCTTATCGAGGTACTAGCGATAATGCTAACTACCGAGCAAGAGCACATTTTGGTACAGCTTCTTCTGACTGGGATGACTATAGAGTTTTCTACTATGTCGATGCTCAAGACGATGTAGCTGTCGATTATGACCAAGACCAAACACTAGCCATGAGTGGTAGTGGTCGTATTCAAGGTAAGCACCACATCTGGGCTGGTCGTGTTGAGTCAGATGAAGCTACTCCTAATAGTGTATATGCTGGAGGTGAAAGAAGTATTGCTGCATATGCAGATGATAGTACAGACTACACATATATACATTCTAGAAATGTAGCTGATGCTCAATTCATCTTCCAAAGTGCGGTCAATAATGAACCTAACGTAGAAATCGAGGCTGACGGTTCAGCTAGAACTGATGGTACGTGGTCTGATTCAAACGCTGACTATGCTGAATGTTTTGAATGGACAGATGGTAATACAAGTGATCAAGAAAGGCGTGGTATGACTGTAGTTCTAGATGGTGAAAAGATTAAACTTGCAACTGATAGTGACAACAAAGATAACATTATTGGAGTTGTCTCAGCTGAACCTGTTGTATTAGGTGATGCTGCTCCACTTGGTTGGCATGGTCGTTATAAGAAAGATGCTTATGGAAGTCCAATTAGAAAAGAACAGGAATGGTTGGTTTGGAGAAAAGAATATACTTATGTTGATGGTGTAAAGACTTTATGTGCTCAACCTGATCCAAGTAAGCCTCAAACTTTAAATAGAGATATTGAGCGTGTAAGAGTTGAGAATATTGAACGAGACAAGGCTAAAGGTTTAATTCCTGATTTTGCTATTACAAATAACATTAGATATAAAACTTACGGTAAAGATATAGATACAACAACTTATGATCCTACTAAAGCTTACATTCCTAGAAAAGATAGAAAGGAATGGGATGCAATTGGTATGGTTGGAAAACTAGTTGTTAGAAGAGGACAACCTGTAGGCACTAGATGGCTACTAATGAAAGAAAACATCGGTACTGATACAGACGGTACTGTTTTAGATCGTTACCTAGTTCGGTAACACAAACAATTTATTTATTTATTCACAAAATTAAAATGGCAACAAAAACTTGGCAAGTCAACACCCTACAGCGTGAACTAGCAGACGGGTATGTAAACAAAGTTATCTACCGTGTAAACGGTGCTGATGGTACCTATTCATTCAGAGCTACTGGTGAAGTAAATCTTCCTAAGCCTGATACTCTTGTACCTTATGCTGACCTTACAGAAGAAACAGTTCTTGGTTGGGTAAAAGCAAAACTAGATGCTGATAAAGCTGGTACTGTAGCTGCAATTGAAACAGCTGTAGAAAATGGTGTAAACGAGCAAAAGACTCCAACAACAGGTGTCGGTAAACCTTGGTAGGATAAGGGTTCCTACTACTCCAAAAGAACTACCCTCGATGCAAATCGAGTTTAAACCACCCACAGCTCGGATACCAGCGTATAAACCAATGGTTATACCTCCGAGTGATTTGGAGTCACCTAAAGGAGTAGAAGCTGAAGCAACTGAACAACCAGAACCACCTAAATTACAAATACCTGTATTGGACATAGATGTACCAGTACCTGAGACAGCAGTAGTAGTTACAGCTGTTACTACAGCAGTAGTGGCAGTTGCTACAACTACTGTTACTCAATCTTTATTTGAACCAATTAAAAAGAAGGTTCAGAAATTCTTACAAAAGAAAATTGATAAATGGAAGGAAAACAGGAAGAAAAAAAAGGAATCCTTGGCAAGTTAAAAGATGTAGCTGAGGATAAAGAACATCAAATTGAAGTTCTTGGAACCTTTGTCAGGTTAGGTGTAGTCGTGTGGTCTGGATTCATAATCACTATGAATTATGTAGAATTACCAATGATTAAAAAAGCTGGTAACTCAGATATCACTTTCGTAGCGTCGGTATTCACTGGAGCACTTGCAACTTTCGGCTTAACCACAGGTAATAAGAACGGCAATAGCAATAAACCTGTAGACTGTCCAATGGCTAAGAAAAAGGAAACATGAAGAAATGGCTATTACTCTTAGCACTGGCATCACCCACGGTAGCGAGAGCAGAATTAGTAACCCCAAATTTCACCCAGGGTTCGATGAACAGTACAACGACAACGACTCAAGAGATTGTAGAAGAAATAACTACAACAACTTATGGGTCTGCATTAAGCAAATGGAGTGGGGAAAACATCACTCATACATCAGCCTCATCAGGAGGCTTAGCCGATACAGATTCGGTATATACCTTACATACAGCTGGAGATCCTTTCTCTCTAGAGATAGTAGAAAGAGCAGCCAGTCAGGTACTGTCAGTCGAAGTAATAGACAGAGAAATCGACGTTACATCTACTACGGTCTCCTTATCAGTCTTCTCTCAATAGCACCAGCCCGTGCTGAAGGAGATAGAAATGTTAGTAATCCTGTAGCTGCAGCGACTGGAAATGTGACCAATCAAGCAGTGCAATTTCAAAATAATGGAGCACCATCCAGACAGCACTACGGACCTAACATCTCATGCAATGGAGCGACAATGACGTTCTCTCCATTCTATATGGGGAATCATACGACTCCATTTGATATAGAAGATGGAAGTATGAAACAACAAAACTATACCGTTGCTGAGAACTGGGGATTTCAAGTTAATTTTATGGTTCCCCTAGATCAAAAAGGATTAAATAGATGTCGCAGTATGGCGGCAAGACAAGAAGAAAAAATGAGACTTGATTATGAATTAGTCAGAGTCTTGAAATGTGCAGAGTTACAGCAAAAAGGCTTCATGCTACTTCCTAATTCTGATATAGGTCATATGTGCAGCGATGTAATAGCTATATCAGCCTGGGAGAAGGCAAAGAAAGAAGTTCTTAAATGTACAACACCACCAAAACCTTGGTACAAACCTTGGAAAAACACAACACCTACATGCAAAAAATGATCGTACTTATCAAGCCCATCCTAATGGCATTCCTCAGCTCATCTGCTGTTAAGGAATTAGTTATACAACTACTAGAAGCTTATGCAGAATCTACTGATAACACCATTGATGATAAGGCAGTTGAACTGATTAAGAAAAACTTATTCCCTGGAGGATAAATGGGCTACTACGTCAACGTAGTCTACCAACCAACTATACATCCCAGATTATTACGTCGTATTAGATGGGAAAAAATGAAACCGATGCAATTACCTAATTAATTATGGCATTCAAAACAACAGATAAAGACTTCGCTGATTGGCAGAAAACGCAAATGCAAAAACGTAATGCTGAGCATAGAAAAAAAAGCCATGATGCTATGAGGCAAAAACTTCATGATAAATATGTTGATGAATATATGAAGAAAAACGCACCAAAGAAATCACCTTCTTCTAAATCTAAACCTGCTCCTAAGAAAGGACCAGCTAAGAAAAGATATAACCCATTTAAAGATGGCAGAACACCAACAGGTGCTTCATATACAACAGGTGCGTAATGAAGAAAGCCACTGAAGACCAATTTAACGAATTACATAACCTCGTCACAACTGAGTTCCTTAAACGGGTTAAAAGTGGCGAAGCTTCTACCCAAGATTTAAAAGCAGCCTGTGATTGGCTTAAAACTAATGACATTAGCGGTATTGCATATGACGGCAACCCACTCTCCAAGCTTGCAGCCGTAATGCCAAAAGTAGACCCAGAATTAGTACAGAGCAGACTCTATGGCAGGACGACCAGGACCACCTAAAAAACCTTTTAACCAACTAAGTGCAGCTGGTAAAAGTCAAAGAAAAAACCCAACAAAACACAGAGAATATAATCTTGCTCAAGGTAAAAAAGAATCAGAAAAGAAAGATCGAGCTGAGCACAACAGAGAACGTAGAAAACGAAACATTTACGGAAAAATGAAGCCAGGAGGCCAAGTTTTAAGTCGTAAAAAGAATGGAAAGTTTAGCCTCATGATTCAAAAACGTAATGCAGCTGCAAACGGCTCTGGAAATAGATCTCGATACGCATGACCCCACTACTACCTACCCCTAAACACTATTTATACAACCTAATAACCATGACAAATTCAGATGCACGAAAGCTCTGGAGAAGAGCTATTAAAGAGCACTTCAATTGTCAATGCGTTTATTGCGGAAATAACTATGAAATTAATGAACTTACACTCGATCATGTCAAAGCTAAAACCAATGGTGGAGAGGATCTTACAAGCAATTTGGTCCCCGCCTGCAGGAAGTGCAATCAAGGGAAAGGTAGCAGTCATTGGCTCAGATGGATGCGTCAGACATATGGACATAACCCTCTGAGAGAACGACTAATTATTAGTCACATCACATAAATACACCCACAAAGCAATATCTCGTAGCCGTCCGAAAGGGCGGCTTTTTTTATGGCTAGACGTAAAAAGCCTGGTCAGTACGACCCGAAAAAAGGCAGCAAGAAACTTAAAGATTTATTAGTTGAAATTGACGACACCATCAAAGCTGGTGGTGATCCAGAAAAGGTTGCTGAAAAACTTGAAACTGGCGGCAAGCGACGAGGCGACGTTGTTGTCGTCAATGGACAGAAATTAAGAATTGATGGCAACGGTTTAAGAACACCAACAAAAGTTGAAAGGCAAAAAGGATTACCAAAATCAATAGCAGAGGCAAAAGCTAAAGGATTAAACGTGTATCAAATACCTGGTCAACCTGCCAAGATAATGCGGTATAAAACACGTAAAAAAGAAGATTCTTTAGGCTTAAAAGCTGAACATGAGAATTTTGAAACACGTAAAGATAATCGTTTTGGTAAAGGAGGTTCAGGTAAAGGTAAACGAGGCGATGCTGAAAAACTTGCTAGTCCTGATCCAGAGGTTAGATCAAAAGCTAATAAAAAGATGGCTAAGATTAGCTCTAAAGGTAAAGTCGGTCATCATGGATTATTAATCTCATCTTATGCAAAGGGTAAAGCAGAAGCTATAGCTAAAGGTGGTCCAGAAGCAGGTAAATTATTTGACCAAAGATATGCCTCAGTTGGACTGAAAGGTGGTGCTCATTCTGTAGGAAATATCTACGAAATGTCACATGCTGCACATGATAAACTTCATGGAAAAACAGAACCTGCATACTTCAAATCTATTAAAGAAGCTGGTAAAGAAACTGATTTAATTTTAGGTAACGGTAACGGTAACGGTAATGGCAATGGCAATGGAAACGGTAGAAACGGTAGAAACGGTAAACTTAAAATAAACGGTAAAGGTAAAGCACTAATCGGAGGTGGTCTACTTGCAGCATCTAACTTTTTACCAACTAAAGCAGGTGCAGAACAAATTCGTACTGAATTAAGTCAAGGTAAAGTAGGTGATGCTACAAAAGCCTACGGAAAAGATTTATTAACTAGCCAAACTCAATCTAGAGCATTTGGTAAGGCAATACAAACTGCTCAATCAAAACTTGGTAAAATGTTTGGTAAAAAACTTGCTAGACAAGCTTTGAAAATAGTTGGTAGACAAGCTGTTAAGAAAGCTGGAGCACTTGCAACAGGACCAGCTGCACCAATAGTAATGACAAGTTTATTGATTAAAGACGCATACGACGTAGCTAATGCGTTATCCGGTGGAGCATTAGAAGCTCAGAAGATGGATACATCCAACAGAAAACGCTTCAGGTACAGCAGAAAATAGTCAAACGATAAAACATACATGGAGAACCCTTTAGAGGCTCTACAGGAGGATTTCAAGCTGTTTCTGACTGCTTTATGGGAACAGCTAGAACTCCCTCCACCAACAAGAGCACAATTCTCAATTGCAGATTATCTACAACACGGTCCTAAACGTCTACAGATCCAAGCTTTCCGAGGAGTCGGTAAATCATGGATTACAGGTGCGTTCGTGTTATGGACACTCTTCAAAGATCCAGAGAAGAAGATCATGATCATATCTGCATCTAAAGAACGTGCAGACAACATGTCTATCTTCTTACAAAAACTAATAATCGAGA
>VTLG01000135.1_pt1 | contig 23419 bp, 26 predicted proteins | sample 4694571 | NCBI WGS metagenome assembly VTLG01 (sample SAMN12604809, study PRJNA352737) | marine metagenome | biome: ENVO:00000447; feature: ENVO:00000209|ENVO:00000569|ENVO:01000036; material: ENVO:00002151; isolation source: viral sequences binned using virsorter ...
TCAGACACAGAAACTAATGAAACAGTTTTTGTAGTTAAAGATGTAACTATACCAGCTGGTTCTTCACTAGAAGTTTTAACAGGTGGTAAAGTAGTATTACAAGCAACAGACGTACTTAAAATTGATTGTAGTGTCACAGCAAAGATAGATGCAACATTAAGTATTTTAGAAATAACATAGGAGTTTTAAGTGCCTTATATCGGACAACAACCAGCACCAAAAGTTGTTACATCAAGCGACCTAGCTGATGATGTAGTAACAGCAGATAAAATAGGTGATACAGCAATTTCAGGATTTAATGCTTTAGGTGCAGAACCAGCAGATACAGATGAGTTATTAATTTCTGATGCTGGAACACTTAAAAGAATGGACTACTCTTATATTAAAGGTGGCGGAATAACAGTTGCAGACCAATGGAGACTTAATACAAATTTATCACCATCAGGTACAAGTTTAGCATACATAACAGCAAATTTAGAAAGAGTAGATACAGGTGGTCAAGGCACTTTAGGTTCAGCTATGACAGAAAGTTCAGGTGTATTTACATTTCCATCAACAGGTATTTGGCTTGTAAGAGCAAGTATTCAATTTCAAAATGATGGTACTACTACAAGATATTTACAAAATTATATGGCAGTAACTACTAACAATTCTTCTTACACAACAATAACTGAAGCATCAGGTAATATATCAGGTGGAGTTGGATCAACATATACACAAGTTCCAGCACAAAGTTTAATTGATGTTACTGATACATCAAATGTTAAAGTAAAATTTGGATACATAGTTGCTGATTCAGGTAACAGTATGACAATTTATGCAAATTCTACAACGAACAGAACATATTTTACATTTATAAGATTAGGAGATACATAAGATGGATATTAGTACAGGAAGACCAAATCATATTGAAGATTATTTAGTTTCATTACATACAGGACAATGGTTCGGTTGGAGTGATAGTAAAAATAAAGTTTATGCTAATTTAATTATACACGACAAAACTAAACAAAAACCAACTAAAAAACAATGTGAAGATGGATTAGCAAATTTACAATCTCAATTTGATACAAAGAAAACAAATAGAGAAAACAAAATATCATCAGGAAAACAAAAATTAAAAGATTTAGGTTTAGATGATGACGAAATAAAAACATTAATAGGAGTATAAATTGGCATATATAGGCAACCCCCCAATATCAGGTAACTTTCAAGTTTGTGATGCAATAAGTGTAGTAAATGGTCAAGCGGCTTATACAATGCAAGTATCATCAGCTAATGTATCGCCTGAGTCTGCAAATCATATGCTTGTATCTCTTAATGGTGTATTACAAAAACCAGGAAGTTCTTTTACCATATCAGGTTCTACAATTACTTTTGCATCAAACCTAGCAACAGGTGATGTTATAGATTTTATTTTATTACTTGGTAATGTTAATGATATTGGAACACCATCAGACTCAACTGTAACAAATGCTAAAACAAACTTTACAACAACTTCATCTGCGGCTGGATTACAGATCAAAGGTGATGGAACAACTGCTGGTGCTTTACAATTAAACTGCGAACAGAACTCACACGGAATAAAATTACAATCTCCAGCACACTCTAGTTCACAATCTTACACACTTAAATTTCCAACAGGTAATGTAACAGCAGATAGATTTTTAAAAGTAGCATCTGTTTCAGGTTCAGGAACAACAGGAGTAGGTCAGTTATCTTTTGCAGAAGCGGGTGGCGGTGGTTTACAAGTTATTGTTTCGACTAATGTAACGAGTGATGTTTCTTCGGTAGATTTTGTTGATGGAACAGGTGGAGTTGATTTTAGTGCTTTTGATAGTTATAAATTACACGTTACAGATATGAGAACTGCAACAGATGATGTTGAAGTAAAAATTCAATATGGTAACGGAAGTTTTCAAACCAATAATTATCAAAGAGCGGCAAGAGGTGAAGAAGCAGAGGGCAGTTCAACTACAGGATATGGTATAGGTAGTGGAAATACAGGAATATTTTTAACCAATCAAAATGCTGGTAATGCTTCAGATGAGAGTTTTGCTTTTGAAGCTACTTTAGTTAAACCATCAACTACTGATACTCACAAATTAGTATATGGAATGACGGGTCATATGAATAGAGATAATCATTTTACAGTTATGTACTTTGGTGGAGTATATAATAATGATACAGCAGCAGTTGATAGAATACGAGTTATTACAAATTCAGGAAATATATCAAGAGGAAGATTTACACTTTTTGGTGTAGCAAATAGTTAGGAGTTAAACAATGTCTCTTAATTTTGCTAACAACAATTCCTTATCATCAATAACAGCTTTACCAGCTTCAATATCAGGTGGTGGATTAAATTTAATATCTACACAGACAGCTAGTAGTAGTTCCAATCTATCTTTTACATCAGGGATAGACAGCACTTATAAAGAATATATTTTTAAATACATTAATTGCCACCCATCGGTTAATATACCACATTGGACTTTTCAAGGTTCAACAAATGCTGGTAGTAGTTTCGGAGTTACAATAACATCTACAAATTTTAATGCTTATCACGCAGAAGATGATTCAGAAGCTACTCTTGAATATTCAAGTGGTGGTGACTTAGCACAATCAACTAACTATCAAAGACTTCTAACAGAAGTTAATTTTTCAGATGATGGAAGTGTGTCAGGAACTTTACATTTGTTTGAGCCATCATCTACAACTTTTGTAAAACATTTTATTGCAAACTCACAAGGTATGTTTGGTCCAACTTCTGCTCCTTATAGTTGGAATATGTACACTTCTGGATATTTTAACACAACGTCTGCAATAGATGCGATTGATTTTAAATTTAGTTCAGGCAACATAGATAGTGGAGTTATAAAATTATATGGCGTTAGTTAAATACAATAACAATTCTTTAAGTAGCGTTACAGCAGTTGCTGGTTTATCAAGTGGCGCAATGAATTTAATTACTACAAATACAATATCATCAGGAGTATCATCATCTTCTTTTACTTCAGGTATTGATAGCACATACGATACTTATATGTTTAAATTTATTAATTTGCACCCAGCTACTAACAATATTAAATTTCAATATAATTTTACAACAGATGGAACTAATTTTAATGTTAGTAAAACAACTACATTTTTTTTAGCTTATCACGCAGAAGATGGATCAGCAACTACGCTAGCTTTTGATGCAAATAGTGATTTAGGAAATGGAACAGGTTATCAATTTTTTGGAAATGATGTTGGTAATGATAATGATCAGGGAATAAGCGGAACAATGTTTTTATTTTCACCATCTAATACAACTTTTGTAAAACATTTTATAACAGAAACATCAGTAGCCAATCAAGCTGATCTTATGGTAAATGTTAAAACTGCTGGATATTGTAATACTACATCAGCAATTACAGGAGTAGATTTTAAATCTAGTAGTGGTAATATAGATAGTGGCGTAATCAAAATGTATGGATTGAGTAAATCATAATGAGTATAGTAAAATTAAATAACAGAGGAGTGAAAGACGCAACTGCTTTTGGTAGCATAACAGGACTTGGTGATTTAGCTTTTATATCAAGATCAACTGCTAGTTCATCAGCAAGTTTAAGCATTACATCAGGTATAGATAGCACCTATAAAGAATATATATTTGTTTATAATAATATACACCCAGCAACAGATAACGTGCAATTTTTAGTTAATTTTTCTATAGATGGTGGCAGTAATTACAATGTTACAAAAACTTCTACTTATTTTCACTCTTATCACAATGAAGCTGGTGATAGTGAAGCATTAGGATATTTTGCTGCAGGTGATTTAACACAATCTACTGGCTATCAACAAATTGTTAATCAAGTTGGTAATGGTAATGATGAATCTGTTAGTGGTTTTATGCACCTCTTTGAGCCCAGCAATACAACTTTTGTGAAGCATTTTATCTGCACATCTAATTTTTATGCTTATAATAATTACACACAAAATCCTTTTGTAGCTGGATATGCTAATACTACGTCGGCAATAAATGCAATAGATTTTAAAATGGAATCTGGAAATATGGATTCAGGTACAATAGATTTATATGGGGTAAATTAGGCTTTTACAACTATATGAAATAGTATATAAACAAAAAACAAGGAGAAAAATATGCCTAGATACAAGATGGTTAACGGTGAGCGAATACAATTTACAGCAGCTGAAGAGACAGCTAGAGATGCTGAAGAACAAGCGTGGGCTGATGGTGCTGTAGCAAGAGCACAGGCTGATCTAAGAGCTAAAAGAAATAGACTCTTAGCAGAAACAGACTTTTATGCTTTATCTGATGTTACTATGTCGAGCGATATGACAACATACAGACAAAATTTAAGAGACCTCCCTGACGGTAAAGACACTGTTGCTAAATGTGAAGACGCTACTTGGCCGACTAAACCATAAGGCATAGGAAATCACTATGCTGCAAAAAGTTAAATTTGCGCCTGGATTTAATAAACAGGTCACTGCTACCGGTGGTGAAAGCCAATGGGTTAACGGTGACAATGTTAGATTTAGGTATGGTACACCTGAGAAGATAGGTGGTTGGGCACAATTAGGTTCTGTCGAAATGTCAGGACGTAATACTGCTATTCATCACTTCGTTAATACTTCAGGTATTAAATATGCCGTACTCGGAACTAGTAGTATTTTATATGCTTATTCTGGCGGTATCTTTTATGATATTCATCCTATTAAATCTACAACAAGTGTATCAAGTGCGTTTAGCACTACTAATGGATCTTCAACTGTAACTATAACTTTTTCATCTGCACACAATATTGGTAAAGGCGATGTTATATTGTGTGATAATTTTTCTTCTATAACAAATTCTAATTTTAATTCTCAAACTTTTGATGATGTAAAGTTTATGGTAAAGTCAATACCAACGACTACAACCTTAACAATTGATGTTGGTTCTAATGAATCAGGTAGTGGCGCTACAACATCTGGTGGTATTAGAGTTAGACACTATTATCCAGTAGGACCAGCTGTAGAGGTTGCAACAACAGGTTGGGGTCTTGGAGCATTTGGTGGTGTGCAACAAGGACAATTTACTTCAACACTATCTGCAGACATCAACACATCTGTTACAAGTTTAACTTTAGCAAGTTCTTCTTCTTTTGCCTCTTCAGGTACAATACAAGTTGGAAACGAACTTATTACTTACACAGGTAATAGTGGTGGAACTTTATCTGGTTTAACAAGAGGCGCTGTGGGTACCACGGCTGCATCACATTCATCTGGCGCAACTGTAACGGATGCATCAAACTATTTCTCTTGGAATGCTGCAGCATCAGGGGACATTGTAACTGCACCTGCTTTATGGTCATTAGATAATTTTGGTAATAAACTTGTTGCAACGATTAACGGTGGTGAGAGTTTTGAATGGGATTCAAATCCAGTTGGAGCAAATAATACTAGAGCAACTATTATTACGGGTGCACCAACAGCTTCTGCTTTTAGTTTAGTATCTACACCAGATAGACACTTAGTATTCTTTGGTACAGAAACAACAGTTGGAACTAAATCAACACAAGATCCTATGTTTATAAGATTTTCTTCTCAAGAAGATATTAATACTTACACACCATCAGCTACTAATACAGCGGGTACACAAAGACTTGCAGATGGATCAAAGATTGTTGGAGCTATTAGAGGTCGAGATGCCATTTACATTTGGACGGATACAGCATTATTTATTATGAGATTTGTTGGTCCTCCATTTACATTTTCATTCCAACAAGTTGGTACAAACTGTGGATTAATCGGACAGAATGCAGCTGTTGAAGTTGACGGTACAGCTTATTGGATGTCAGAGAATGGTTTTTTTAGATACACAGGTAAACTAGAATCATTACCGTGTTTAGTTGAAGACCATGTGTTTGATGATATTAACACAATTCCAAAACAACATATCAATGCAGGATTAAATAACTTGTTTGGTGAAGTAATGTGGTTCTATCCTAACTCAGGTTCAGGAACAGTTAATAGAATGGTAACTTACAATTATCTAGACTCAAGTCCCGAGCGACCAGTATGGACGACAGGAACTTTAGCAAGAACAGCATGGCAAGACTCTGCTATATTTGGTAAACCTCATGCAACAGAATACGATACAAGTTCTAACGGAACATCAGGCTCTTCAACATTTATACAAGGTAACTCAGATGGTGTTAGTTATTATTACGAACACGAAACAGGATTAGATCAAATACGAGAAGGTCAAACAACAGCTATCGCTGCTAATATAGAATCAGGAGACTTTGATATAGGCCAACAAGGGTTAGCTGGTGATGGTGAGTTTATGATGAAAATAAGAAGAGTCTTACCAGATTTCTTAGCTCAAACAGGCGACTCTGTAATAACTTTAAATTTAAGAGACTTTCCAAATGACACTGCAGCAAGTTCATCTTTAGGACCATTTACCATTACAAGTGGTACACAAAAAATTGATACACGTGCTAGAGCAAGATCTATATCTTTAAAAATAGCAAATACAAGTACAAGTCAGTTTTGGAAACTAGGTACATTTAGAATAGACTATCAACCGGATGGAAGAAGATAATGCCATTAAATAAAAAAGGTAAAAAGATAATGAAGTCTATGAAAAACCAATACGGTAAAAAAAGGGGTGAGCAAGTTTTTTATGCATCACTAAATAAGAAAAAAATAAAAGGAGTTAAAAAACGTGGCTAGAATAGTACAATCTTTAACACAACCTAATAAAGAGTATGATCAACAAGTACAACAATCATTTGTTAGGGATATAGATAGTGTAGTACAAAAACTTAACACAACATTTCAACAAGACTTAAAGGACGAAGTTGAAGCGTTTAATTTTTTCTTAGCATAATGGCAAATTCTTTTGTAAATAAAAAAGTAGATTTAACTACAACTAGTGCTACAACACTATATACTGTACCCACAGCTACAACAGGTGTGGTTAGATCCATATTAGTATCTGAGGACTCTGGTAATGCTGATACCATAACCGTCACTATTACTAACACAAGTGATGCTGTATTTAGTTTATTTAAGACTAAATCTATATCAGCAAACGGAACAACCGAATTATTAACAAATCCTTTAGTATTAGAGGAAAGTGAAGTATTAAAAGTAACAGCAGCAACCGCAAATAGGCTACATGTGGTGTTGTCTGCTCTAGAAATTAAACCTAGAGATACTATAACATAGTCTTGATTTACTAGGAGAAAACTAGTAAGTTGATAAACCCAGGTGAAATTCCTGCCTTATAAATTTAATTAATTAAAACATATGATAACAAGAGCTCAAATGCCAAGACAGTTACGTAATAGAGGTGGAATAATGACCATCAAAACTATCCGACAAAAATATGGATTAGGAGATTTAGTTCGTAAACTTATACCAAAAGAAATAGCAAGAGTTGCAGAAGTTGCTGCACCTATTGTTGCTATAGCTAATCCAGCACTAGCACCTTTTGCAGCAGTGGCTGGTGGTTTAGGTAGATTTAAAAGAACAGGTGATTTAGGATCATCTGCTTTATATGGAGGAGCTGTTGGTCTTGGAGGTATGGCTTCACAAAAATTTGGTTTTGGTGGACCAGATAGTTTTTTATCTAGAAGAGGTATAGGTGGAGGTATTGGTATAAAAGATACTGCAAGAAATATTTTAAAAGGTAGTCCAGATATAGCAGGATCAAAAGGATTGTTTGGTGCTGCAGGTAAATTTAGTTTAGGTGAAGCCATAGGTAAAGGTACACCAGGTATATTTTTAGGAACCACAGCTTTATCATTATTAGGTCAAAAATTAGTAGGACCTAAAAAAGAAGACGAAACAGAAGGCGAGTATCTTGCAAGAAGAAAAACTGCTGTGGGTGGTTACTTAAGAAAATACTATTCTCAACTTAATCCAACTGCTTCAGCCACAGACGTAGAGTCTTTTGTACAAAGAAATTTAGTGGAGTATAAAGCTGAAGGAGGTAGAATAGGTTATGCTGAAGGCACACCACAAGAGATGTTTCCTGATAATATAGATGATATTGGACCTAGAAGATCAGAACCGAAATTAAGAAAAATGCCAGAGTTTAAAGGCGATGAAGTTATACCAAATGACATGATGATGACATCCGCTCCTGGTCCAAAAGATGATTATGATGATATAGCAAGACAATTATTTGGTAAGGGATATAAAGATTTAACTCCAGAAGAAATGGAAATGATGCAAGAGGAGTTAGAGAGATTAATGAATAAATTTAGAGGAGCAGAAGGTGGTATTACAGATATACCTGTAAGAATGAACTCTGAGGGGGTTAAAGAATTAGATATGAGAAAGTCTGGTGGTTTTGTTCCAATTGGTGTAAAAGAAAAGGCAGATGACGTTCCAGCAATGTTATCTAAAAATGAATTTGTAATGACAGCTGATGCAGTACGAGCTGCAGGTGGCGGTAGTATAGAAAAAGGAGCACAAAGAATGTATGATACAATGAAAAAATTAGAGAGTAGGGTCGCATAATGGCTGAAACAATTCAAAGAGTATTACCCGCAGAATATCTAGAAGCATTAGGTAAAACGTATGCTGATCAATTAACAACACAAGTTGGTCAACCCGTTGTTGCACCTGGAGCAACTGGTATTGCACAATTAACAGGTGAGACACCTGAACAGTTTGCACAACGACAAGCACAAGCACAACAGTTTGATATTACAAAACAAAGTTTAGCAGGATTAGCTCCACAGGTTGCAGCACAAGATGCATTACAAACAGCAGCAATTACACAAGCACAAGATGCAACAACAGGATTAGGGTCTTTTCAACCGTTTTTAACAGCTGCACAAACAGCAGCCACAGGTGCAACTGCATTAACAGGACCTATGACAAGTCAGCAAACAACTGATTACATGTCACCTTATCAAACATCTGTTATCGATACGACATTAACTGAATTTGATAGACAGGCAGCAGCACAAAAAACTCAACAAGCTGCACAAGCGTTAGGAGTACCCGGTGCTTTTGGTGGTGGTAGAGAAGGTGTACTACAAGCGGAGTATGCATCATCAAGCGACAGGAATCGAGCGGCTTTACAAGCAGGATTATTACAACAAGGGTTTCAACAAGCACAACAAGCTAGACAACAAGATTTACAAAATCAATTAGGTTTGGCTAATTTACAATCTGGACTAGGAGGACAAGCACAAACTTTAGCTAGAACACAAATAGCTGGTTTAGGAACATTAGGTTCTACAAGACAGGCACAGGCACAAGCTGAATTAGATGCAACAAGACAAGCTAATCAATTGGCAGCGCAAGAAAGATTTGATAGATTAGGACAATTAGGTTCTGGTGTTATTGGATTAATGGGTGGTCAAAGAGGATCAACTACAATAGGTCAAGCACCACCATCAGCTAGTCCATTAGCCTCTGCATTAGGTATTGGATCTACATTAGCTGGAATATATGGAGCTATAAAATAATGAGAGTATTAAAAAGACCAATGTTTAGAAAAGGTGGGTCTACGGGTCAAGGTATTATGACTGGACTTGTAGATAGAACTAATATGAATGTTGGTGGTAGAGCAAAAGAATTAGCAGAAGAGTATAAAGACATATTAGGTAAACCTGATATTAGTGAATTATTAATTACAGGTGGATTAAATTTAGTAGGTGGTCAAGGCACAGGTAGAGGAACTCTTGCTGATATAGCTACAGCTTACCAAAAACCAACACAAGAACTTTTAGGTGATATTAAAGCAAGAAATCTAGCAGCTAAAAAAATGGGTATTGAACAAGCTCAAGCAGAAGAACTTAAAAAATTTGGTGGTAGTCAGCTAACAAATAGAAAAAAAGCTCAAGTAAATTTAAGAGCAAAAGGTGTAGAGTTAACAGAAGAAAACATAAATAAAGAAACAGCAAGATTAAATAAATTAGATGAAACTGGAAAAGCTTTAAGCCCAGATAGAATATTTCAAGGTGCAGTAGCAGACTATAGAGGTGTGTATGGTGAGGGCAATAAAGCTTATACTCATGCGGCTTTCGATGTAAGAGTTGCTCCAAAATTAAGACAAGATGGAAAAAATCCAAAAGGTAAAATACCAGTAGATAGTAAAGGTGAATACAAAACAAAAAGACTAAGACCTGGTGTGTATATTGATGTAGAGAACAGAAGAGTTGTAGAATTTGATGGTCAAAAAGTTATAAGACTAGAAGAGTATGAAAAAGATCTAAAATAGGAGGTTAAATGGCTGAAGAATTTATAGATCCGGATAGCTATTTTAGCCTTTCTCCAGTTGAAATGGGCAACGAGCGTAATGCTATTACAGCTGCCGTTGCAGGTATAGCATCAGGTATTATTAAAGTTCCAGAAGGTGTTGTTTCACTAGCAGCAGAACTTATTGATGCAGGTTTTGATACAGACACAGCTGCTAAAGTTGAAATAGCTTTTGACAAATTTAATATTTTTGAAGAAGTAGCAGAAGAAAGAGCTGCTGGAAAACTTACACAAGCATTAGTGCAACTTGGTGTTGGTGGAGGTATTGGTTTTAAATTAGCTAGCTCTGCTATTAAAGCAAAAAAAGCTGGTAATTATGCAAGTTTAAAAGGTGTTAATGCACAAAAAGCTGCAAAGAAAGCATCTGATTTTAATAAAACTGTAGGTAGAAAAAAGTTTGTAGCAGGTCTAGCAGGTGGAGCTGCAGGTGAGGCTTTTGTTGCTGACGTAGAAGAGATAGGTTCATTTGGTGATGCATTTGAAGCTGGTCCAACAGAGTTAGCAGAAGTCACAGATGAAGGTGGTAGAGAAGATGCTATTAAAAAATTATTCAACAGAGCAAAGTTTGGTGCTGAAAGTCCAGTAACAATATTATTTGGCTATGGTGTAGGTAAAGGTATCAAGGCCGCAGTTACAAGAGGACGAAGAATAGAGTTTAGCAATTCACAATTAGATAAATTTTTTAATAAAACTTTTTCTGCATTAAGAGCAAGAGGTGCAAAACCACAAGAAATATTTGAAGGTAAAATGGCAGAGAAAGGTGCTACCATGGCTGATACTAACAGAGCTATGGAGCTAGTGAAAACAATAGACTCTGATGTAGATAGTTTATTTCCTACAATTAAATCTACATTTGATAAAACAACCGACAAGAAAAAAGCAGAAATATTTAAAGAATTAAATGATGCTATGTTTGCAGGAGATATAAGTAAAGCTATACCAAGTAATTCAGCTGCTAAGTTAACTAATATATTAAAAGATAATAAAGCTTCAGATGAAACAGTAAAAAACCTTTTTACTTCTCTACAAGGTGCAAGAGATACTTTTACAGATTTAATACAAGCATCATCAAACGCACCAAAAGATATACAAACTCTTAAATCATTAATGGGTAAAAGAGTACAAGAGTATTTAGGTAACACCTATAAAATATTTGAAGATAAATCTGTATTACCTTTTTTAAATTATGCACCAACAGAAGAAGCTATAAAAAATGCAGAAGTATTTTTTAAAAGATATGCTGCACAAAATGGTAGAAAACTTACAGACTTTCAAGCAAAAGGTATTGTAGAAACTGTTGTTAAATCTGCACAAAAACAAAAAGCAGCACCAGGATTACCTTTTAAATATGCAAAAGACACAGCATCAGATGAAGGTATGGAGATAGATAAATTTTTAAAAAATATCATTACAGATAAAATTAGACCAGAACGTTTATTAGTAGAATTAAAAGGTAAGGATAAAAAAGTTATACAAGACTTATTTGGTAAAATAGAAGATCCTAGGTTTTCTATTTATAATAGTATGACAAAACTATCTACTATTGCTAGAAAAAATGAACTATTTGAAAAGATAGGAAAACAAGACGATGCGGTTAAGGCTAAAGTTAATAAAAATACACCTGTAGGTGCTAGAGGTTTTTTCTTTGATGAACCATTAGATGCACAAGCTGCATTACCTAATCAAGAAATAGTTGCGCTTGACGATTATTTAAAACCATTTTTTAAAGATGAATTTACAGTTAATCCTTTATCAGGTAAATTTACAACAAAAGCTATAGCAGAATCTTTAGGTGATTCAGAAAAAGCATTAAAATTTTTATTTGAACCAAGACCTGGAGCGACAGGAGTAGAAAAAGGTTTAACTTGGGGGTATCGTAATTTAATTTTATTTCCAAAAGCAGCATCACAGGTGGCTAAAACAATTCTTGCACCCGTAACACATTTTAGAAACTTGTTCTCTGCAACAGGATTTTCTGCAGGTAATGGTATATTTTTTGAGAACCCACTAGTAGTTGGTAAAGCATTTAAAGAAGCATTTCCTAATTTAAGAGTCGATAGACCAAAAATTGTAGAAAAAATTATAGGAAAAAGAGATCCTAAATTAGCAGCAAAAGAAGCTGAAGAGTACAGAGAGCTATTAAGATTAGGAGTTGTAAATTCACAAGTAAATTTAGGTGATGTTAAAAATCTATTGCGAGATGTTCGTATGGGTGAAAATTTAAATATAGGTAAACCGTTAGATTCTATGATGAGAAAACTAACTGCAGGCACAGGAAGAAAATTAAAATCTTTTATGAAAGGTGCAGAAGATTTGTATACTGCGGAAGATGATTTATTTAAAATAGCAAACTATGCTGTTGAAAAATATAGATTAAAAAACGCGTATGCAAAAGCTGGTATTAAAAGAACAGAGCAACAATTAAAAGAAGAAGCTGCTGATATTGTTAGAAACACTGTACCTAATTACGCTTATGTATCTGACACGGTAAAAGCGCTAAGACGACTACCCCTTGGTACATTTATGTCATTTCCATCTGAAATATTAAGAACAACAACTAATATTGCACAAAGATCTATTAAAGAAATAAAAGATCCTGCATTAAGAAATATAGGTATTAAAAGATTAGCTGGACTAACAACTGTATTAGCCGTTGCACCTTATGGAATACAAAAAGGTTTTCAAGGATTATACAACGTTACAAATGAAGAAATGGAAGCGTTAAAAAGATATCTACCAGACTGGTCTAAAAACTCTACAATACTACCTATAAGAACAGAAGATGGTGAACTTAAATATATAGATTTTAGTCACGGTAATGCATACGATGTTGCCATTAGACCTTTGCAAACATTATTAAACGAAGTTCAAAAAGGCATAGATAATGAAGAAGTGTTAATGAAAGGTGTATTAAGAGGTATGGCACAAGCAGCAGCAGAGCTTTCATCGCCATTTGTATCAGAAGCTATATACACAGAGGCTGCATTAGATATTATTACTAGAGGTGGTCGAACAAAAGAAGGAAGACAATTATATACAGAACAAACACCTGACGGAGAAAAAATAAAAATTATAACAAACCATATGGCTAGAGCCATGTTGCCTTTTTCATCTCAACAATTAACTAGATTGTATCAAGCAGCTACAGACAAGCCCTCTAAACGTGGTGAGTTTTTTGAGTTACCAGATGAGTTATTAGGTTTTGCTGGATACCGTGCAGTTAAATTAGATCCTCTAAGATCTATGGGTTTTAAAATTGCAAATTATCAAAGAGGTATTAGAGAGTCTAGAGCATTGTTTACTGGTGGTTCTGAATCTGTGTTAAGAGGTGGCCCTAAAACTGAAAGAGATGTTATTGAAAGATTCATAGCTGCTAACAAAGCTAAATTTAAAGTACAACAAGAAATGTTAAGAGATATAAGAGGCGCTGATACACTAGGCAGTGACATGGATCGTATTAGACAAGAGTTTAGAGAAAGACAACTACAAAATGTTTATAATAGATTAGATAATGATCAATTTGTACCATACTTTCCATCTGAAAATATACAAAGAGAATTTAGACAAATAGCAGAAAACATAGATAAAGATAATCCATTTGAACAATCAAGGGATATATTATTAGAAATACAAGATGATCTACGAGAATTATCATTTGATGATCAATTTGATATAGATATAGAAGATTATTTACCATCTTACGACGAAGCAGCACAAGCACCATTACCTGTATCACCACAAGTTACACAAGTTGCATTAGCAACAAACAATATGCCTGTATCACAAACAGGATTGACACAAACTGAGCAAGCTTTATTATCACCAGAAGAACAAGCAATAAGACTTAGACAAAGAGGAATGAGTTAATGGAAGAAGATGATATTATAAACAATGATTTTTTAGTAAACCCTAGAGCAGGTGCTGGAATATCCGGTATTGCTACAAGTGCAGAACCTTTATTAGCTCAAGGTTCTCAACTATCTGATATACAAGAAGTAGAACCCGGTGCCTTTGTTGATCGTACATCAGTTACAAGTCTTAATGATTTATTTAATTATTATTATGGTGGTATGCCATCACAAGCACCTGTAGCAGAAACACCTGCGGTAGAAGCAGGCGCTGTTACAACACCTGTAGTAGACACAGGTAGCCAGGATCAGGCGACAGGGGACTTGGGATTAGTGGAATCAGGAGACTTTGGTGGTCAACCAACATTTACTACAACACCTGGAACAACTGTAGACTCAATAACAGGAGATATAATAAGACCAGATGGAAGTTATGGTGGTAATATTGTAGATGAGTTTTTACCTGTATCAGGAACTTTTGGTGGTAATGAAGTTTTAACCACAACTACTGGAACTCAAATAGACTCTGAAACCGGAGATATAACAGCACCTGATGGATCTTTTGCAGGTAACATAGTAGATGAATTTGGAACAGCAGGAGATGTTTATAGCGGTGCACAGGGACCAACTGGTATAGGGACAGGTAATGTTCTTGATGAGTTTGGCACATCAGGAGATGTTTATAGTGGTGCTCCAACTTCTGGAGGTATAGTTGATGAAGTTGCATTAACAGGAGGTTTAGGGGCTCCGCCTAGTATCGAAAGTTTACAACCTCCACCAATAGAGGAACCTTTACTTACACCGACTAATGTCGCATTAGGAGTTGCAGGAATTGCCACAGGGTTACCATTAAATCTTATAACTACAGCAGCAGAAGCTGCTACTCCACCAGCACCTGATTTAGTTGATCCAACCGTTAATATAGATGAGTTTGCAGAAGAAGATAACGTAAACGTTGGAACAAATCAACAAACTCCAGGAGAACAATTAGGAGCTGGAGATCCTTTAGATGATTTTGAAGTATCAGGTGAAGTAGCACCTGGTGGTGCAGCGCAGGTATTTGATACAGCTTTTGGTTCTGAAGACAGTGGTAGTGACACCAGCACATCAGAATCTACTGTTGATGAAGCAGATGTAGAGGCAGGATTAGCCACAGAATCAATATCTGATTTTCAAGACAGTGGCGGCGGTGACTCTGGAGGAGGCGGTGGAGGTAAGATTGTTTGCACAATGATGAACGAAACTTACGGCTTTGGTTCTTTTAGAAATAAAATATGGTTAAGACAATCAAAAGATTTAGCACCTGAATATCAAAAAGGTTATCACATACTATTTTTACCACTTGTAAAAATAGCAGAAACAAATAAAATTGTTAGAAAAATTTTAGAACACATAGCTGTTCATAGAACAATAGATATTAGACAAGAGTCTAGAGGTAAAATACATATGTTAGGTAGATTATATAGAAAAATATTAGAACCCATTTGTTACTTGGTAGGTAAATATGCCAAAAGATAACGCATTACAACGAATAGACTCTCACGAAAAGCTTTGCAGAATAATGCAAAAACAGACACACGATAAAATACATAAATTAGAACAACAGATTACTAGAGTTGAAAGAATACTTTTAGTATCTATGGGTGCTGTTATGTCTGGTATGGCTGGTGTTATTTTAGTCTTACTTCAAAAACTTTAATCTTCTCTATCGTCGTGCCAACGCTCGTTAATCTTACTGGCCATCCAATAAGCTATTGGAATACATAATATAAAAGTTATTTCTGCTGCTCTTAAAATACTGACATCCCACAATTTATATACAATGTGATGAATTAAAATAGGAGCAAACGCACCAACACATAATAATATTGTCATTCTTATGTAGTAAGGATATCTCATATCCAAGCCTTTAATTCTTCGCCCATAACTTGTGTAGCTATGTTTACTTTCTTACGTAAAGCTTTTACTATTTTTTCATCAACTGTATTCTCACACATAATATCAATATACGTCATAGGCATCTTTTGTCCAATACGATCTATTCTAGCCTCTGATTGCATTCTTTTTTCTAGATCATAACCATTAGAATAATATATCATAGTAGAAGCACCTGTAAGTGTAATACCATATCCACCCGTTTGGGGCGTGCCTATAATAAATCTTACAGGACTTTTAGGGTCTTGCATTTTTTTAATAGCTTTCTGTCTATCTTCGGTAGATGTATCACCAAAATAAGTTACAAAAGAGTTATCCCCATACTCTTCTTTTACATGTTTTACTATTGTTGCTATGTCGTTCCTCCAATGTGCCCATATTACTACTTTACCTTGTATCTCGTCTAGCGTGTCCATAAGTTCTGTTATACGATTGTTTTTTATTTCTTGTATAGCTCCATCATCAGATTTAAAATGACCACAAGTTATCTGTTGTAATCGCATAAGTTGTGTCATAGCTGTTGCAGTTGTACTTAATTTACTATTCATGATAGCCAATGCGCTTTTTTTCATTTGAGAGTATAGCTTTTGTTGTTCATCTGTAAGTTGTATTATTCTTTTAGTAAATGTTTTAGGTGGTAAATCTAAACAATCATCTTTTAAAACACGATAAGAAAAACCTGTAAGTTTATCAGACAATTCTGGTATATTTCTATAGCCCACAACTATTTGAACTGATCTACCTCCAAAGTTTGCAGTCTTCATAATTGCATACCGTGTTCTAAAACCATAATAAGACTGATGTCCTAATAACCAAGGATCTAAAAACTCACATTGTTTATACAAATCTAATGGTGATTTAGTTACCGGTGATCCTGTAAGTATTCTTCTGTATTTTGTTTGTCTTCCTAACTTACATATATTTTTAGTTCTTTTAGCCTCTGGGTTTTTTATAGTAGTTGATTCATCAATGGCCATTAAAGTTTCATGGCAGCTAATAAACTTAGTAACAAAGTCAACACCTTTTTTAGTAGACAAAGCTTCAACATTTACAATCAATACGTGTAGCTCATGACCTGTTTTAAACAGTTTAGCTAATTCTTTTTCTTGTTTTTTATTGATATTAGATTGCCACAATACAGACACATGTTCGACATGATCTGCCATATGTATTGGTATCTCTGATTCATGCCAATTTTTATACACACCTTTAGGTGCCACAATTACAACACCATTTATTTTACCTTTATCATAAAGCATAGATACATTGTCTATTAATACTTTTGATTTACCAGTGCCCATCTCCATAAAAAGAGCAAAGACCTCCTTATCCCAAGACATTTCTAATGCCTTTAATTGATGTGCATAAGGTTTAGTTTTAAACTTGTAGTTCATATTTATATTTCTTAACTTTCTATTGACTTCTATATCACAAAGTTTATATTCTTGTCAATGTCAGAAAGCATAAAAGAAACTCGATCCACTGTGTATGTCATACAAGAAATTGCAGGCACAAGAGAAGGTAGACCAAAAATAAATATTATGGGTGCATCACAGTATGGTTCATTTAAATTTTTATTACCGGAGTTATCTCAAATAATTTTTTCACCGGGTCCATTAATTATGAAATTAAGACAAGGGTTAAAAGATTATAGATCTAATGATTATTTGCTGCTAACTGGCGATCCTGCTATAATAGGTGTTGCATGTTCTATTGCATCAGATATCACTAATGGTAAATACAATGTGTTGAAGTGGGATAAACAAGAAAGAAAATACTATCCAATAGAAATAAATTTATACGAGAAAGGAAATATAAATGAGTGAAGACTTACAAAAAATGTTTATTGAAGATGCACCACAAGATGTAGAAAATCTTACAGGTGTAAATAATTTATCTAGTTTGGTTATTGAACTTCAAAAACTTGAAGACGAAATTAAATTAGAAGAAGAGATATTAAAAAATAAAAAAGAAAAAGCAGATAAAATATCAAATATAGCTATACCTGAAATTATGGATGCATTGAAAATGAAAACGATGAAATTAGCTGATGGATCTGCAATAGAAGTTAAAGAAATTTATAGCGCAACTATTCCTCTAGATAAGAGAGAAGGCGCATACAACTGGCTTCGAGAGCACGGCCTGGGTGATCTTATTAAAAATGAGATTACTGTTTCCTTTGGTCGTGGCGAAGACAACAAGGCGAGCGAATACGCAGACCTTGCAAAAGGGAATGGGTTCGAACCAACCCAAAAGTTGAAAGTCGAACCTATGACCCTCAAAGCATTGTTTAGAGAACGCTCTGAAAATAATGAAGAGCTGCCGTCTGAACATTTTAACCTGTTTAAGGGAAACAAAACAAAAATAACAAGGAGCAAATAACATGAGCGAAGAAACAAGAAACGTCGCAAACAAACAAGGTGGTGCATTAGCAACTTTGGACTTTGTTGCAGATTCAGGAATGGGTCTTGAGAACATTGACAAAGGTGATCTTGCTTTACCTTTTCTGAAATTACTGCAAAGTATGTCAGATGAAACTAAAAAAAAACATGCCAAGTATGTCGAAGGGGCAGAAGCTGGTATGTTTTACAATACAGTTACAAAAAAACTGTATGATGGAGAGAAGGGAATAGAAGTTATTCCTGTATTCTACAAAATGACCTATCCCGAATGGGCACCTTTTGAAAGAAGCGAAGGTAGACCAATCAGTAATGATAGGGGTCCAGGCGTTATGGCAGAAACAACTCAAAACAAAAATAATAATAAAGACGTGTTGAAAAATGGTAACGAGATTATCAAGACAGCAAATCATTTTGTTATTATAAACGGAGACAGACCTGAAAAAGCTTTGATGACTATGAAGTCTACTCAGCTAAAAGTCAGTAGAGGATGGAACTCTCAAATGGAAGATCAATTTGAGACAAATACTAAAACTGGCAAACAGGTACCAGCACCTATGTTTTCTAGAGTATACAGATTAAGGTCTGTGGAAAATGCAGGAAGCAATTTTAATTGGCATGGCTACAATATAGACATGATTAGAAAAGTTGATAATGCTGGACTCTACCAAATGGCCCGTGATTTTCATAACTCTTTAAAGAACTCGCAGCAAAAAGCTGCCACAGTTTCAGGGGAAGATAAATCAAATTATTAGTTTCTCGTAAGAGAAATGTGGGCGGTCATAGGGAGACTGAAGCCGCCCATAATAAGGGATCGCTATGGTTAATGAGTTTATAAAATTATTTTCTGGTTATGATGGAGATTTCGGTATTGCCGATATGTCCAAAGCTACACTAGACTCTGAAAAAAATAAAATAAAACCTGACTACGAATGGTCTGGCAGACCGATTACACCACAAGATTACGAAAATCACATACAAGGAAAAATATCTATTGGTATACAACCATGTAAATTAAATAAAACTGCACAATTTGGCTGCATAGATATTGATCCTAAAAATTATGCAGACTTCAAAACTGAAAAGTATCTAGCTTTATTTCAAAAATTTAAACTACCTCTAATACCTTTAATGTCAAAGAGTGGAGGATTACATTGTTACATATTTTTAAAAGAACCCATACCAACATCAGATTTAATAGAAGCTTTAAAAGCTTTTCTGTTGCCGCTAGGTTTAAAACCTACCACAGAAATTTTTCCAAAGCAGAAAGAACTAAAGGAAGATGACAAAGGCAACATAAAACCAGGTAACTTTATTAACTTACCCTATTATAATAATGGGGAAACACAACGATACGCTGTAGATAAGAATAATTCTAAACTATCATTAGAACAATTCATACAATTAGCTAACGAATCTAAAATAGATAAAGATAAATTAGATTCTTTGGTAGATGAAACACACAAAAATATTTTAGTAGGAACTAATCCAGAGTTTGATGATGGACCACCGTGTCTTGCGCTGTGTTCTAGAGTTAAACTAGATGATGGTAGAGACAGGTTTATGTATAATTACATGGTCTTTGCTAAGAAAAAATATAAAGATAAGTGGCCCGACTTTGTATCAAAAGCAAACTACGAATATTTAGAATCACCTTGGGACAAATCTAAACTAGATCAAAAGATAAAAGCGTGGGATAAAGAAACAGCAGGACACACTTGTTATGAAGATCCTATACAAGATAAATGTATGCGTAGCATATGTTATTCAAGAACATATGGTGTTAAATCAGATAGTATAAATGTTTTTCCTGACATTACAGATTTTCAAATTATAAAATATGAACAACCAGAATATAGATTTAATGTTGTAATGCCTAATGATGATAAAATAGAAGTTATCATACCTAATTTAAAATTAATGACTACACAAAAAGAAGTATTAAATTTAATTTGGGAACAGACAGGAATATATTTTGAACCTATAAAACCAAAAGACTGGCGAGCTAAATTAAATGATTGGCGAAAAAATTGTCAGAATATTAAACCACCTGAAGGCACAAGTACAGATGATATTTTAGGTAATGAGCTGTTTCAATATTGTATTAATGGACCACAAGCTAGAGAAAGAATACAGATTAGACTTGGTTCATGTCTTACTGAAGAGGGTTTTCATTTCTTTAAGTATCAATCTTTTCTTACACATCTAGGTAGTGATTGGAAAATATCAAAAGAAAAAATAGGACAGAAATTAAAAGAAAGATTTAAAGTAGAATTTAATTATTCACTTAAAGTAGAAGGTAAAGTTGAAAAAGTATGTAAAGTTAAACAGCTGCATATAGATAAAATAGAATATAAACCGGTAGAAAGAAAAGGAGATAACTATTAATGAGATATAAAGTTGTAGGACCACCGGGTACCGGTAAGACTAAAACATTATTAGAAAAAGTAAAACTATATTTAGATACAGGTATATCATTAGATAGAATAGGGTACTTTGCATTTACAAAAAAAGCTGCTGAAACAGCAAGAGATAGATTTTTAAAACAAAGACCAAGCTTAACAAAAAAAGATATAAAATATTTTAGAACATTACACTCGCTTGCTTTTAATAATTTAGGTTTAAAAGAAGAAAATGTTATGAATGAATTAAATTACAAAGCTATAGGTGAAACATGTGGTATACAAATTCAATACGCATCTTATGAGCAAGACTCATGGAATGGTATATTCTCATCGAGCAGTGAGTATTTAAATTTAATAAATTTAGCTAGGGTCAGACAAATAAAAACATTAGAACAATTAGATCTTAATGAACATCTTGGAAAAGTAGAAAGAGATAAGCTAGAGGCAATAGATATTGAAATACAAAACTATAAAAAAACTTATGGTCTTATTGACTTTACAGATATGTTGGAAAAGTTTTTAGAACAAGGAAATATACAGAATAAACTTGATGTAATTTTTATAGATGAAGCTCAAGACTTATCTAAAATACAATGGGCTATGATTGAAAAAATAGAAAGAGACAATGGTTGTGATGTATGGATAGCAGGGGATGATGACCAAGCAATATTTGGTTGGGCAGGAGCTGACGTAGATTCTTTTATAGATTGGGATGCAACAGAGATGCCGTTAAAACAATCAGAAAGAGTTCCAAGTCAAATACAACAAAAAGCTTTATCTGTAATATCTAGAGTCAGAGACAACAGATTAGAAAAGGATTACTTACCTAAAAAAGAAAAAGGCCAAGTGCTTCAAGTATATAAATTTTCAGACATAGACATGTCTAAAGGATCCTGGTTAGTTTTAGCAAGAACAAATCCATTACTTAAACCCATACCAAAAATATTAAAACAAAAAGGTTTATTTTTTAAAACATCAGATGGAAACAGCATAGCTAAAAATTTATATCAAGACGTAGAACATTGGAATAAATTAAGAAAAGGAGAAAGCATACCAGAGATACAAGAACAAAGATTGCTAGAGAAGATAAAAGGTAAACCTAATTACAATTTAGAATGGTATGAAGCATTTGATAATGTTGCATCCTCTAAAATAGATTATTTAAGAACGATGTTAATAAATGGTGAGAAAGTAAATAAAGAACCAAGAATAATAGTATCAACTATTCATGGTGCAAAAGGTGGTGAAGCAACTAATGTTGTTTTGTTTTTAAATCAAACAATCAACACAATGAAAGCAGCAAGCAAGTCAGTGATAAAACAAGATGAGGAGTATCGTGTTTGGTATGTAGGCGTAACAAGAACGATACAAAATTTATATTTAGTAAAATGTAATAACAAACAAAAGGAGTTTATAATATGAAATGTTTTTATTGTAACGCAGAAGTAAGATGGAATAATGATTTTGATACAGAAGACACTTACCCAGATTCAGAACACACGATTGTAAGTATGTATAGCTGTGATGAATGTGATACTTGGTACGAAGTATTTCAACAAAAAAAGGAGAAAAAAGATGAGTAAAGTATGGAACAAGCAGCACGGGGGGAGTCACTATCAAAAGTATGTCATTCAGCCAAGCAAGTTTGTAGTTGAGAACAAGTTGTTATACCCGGAAGGATGTGCTATAAAATACATAATCAGACATCAGGATAAGGGAAAGAAACAGGATTTATTGAAAGCAATACATTTTATAGAAATGATTATTGAAAGAGATTACTTGGAAACAGAAAAGAAAGTAGAGTCTTGGACAGAGGGATACAAGAAGTGGAGAGAAGATAATGATATTTAAAGCACAAACAGAGTGGGTTAAACCTACAGAGTTTCCAGACTTACGTCATGCAGATGAAATTGCAATTGATTTAGAAACACATGATCCTGATTTAAAAAAATTAGGCACAGGATCTATAGTTGGTAGAGGTAAAGTTGTTGGTATAGCTGTAGCTACGGATGGCTATGCAGGATATTTTCCATTTGATCACGAAGGTGGTGGCAATCTTGATAAAGATTTAGTTATGAAATGGTTTAAAGATATATGCGAATCAACAGCAGATAAAATATTTCACAATGCAATGTATGATGTGTGTTGGATTAGAGCTATGGGTTTTAAAATAAATGGTAGAATTTATGACACAATGATTGCAGCATCATTAGTAAATGAAAATAGATATAGATACGATCTTAATAGTTTAGGTTGGGACTTTGTTGGCCAAGGTAAAAATGAAACAGAACTAAACAACGCAGCACAAGAATGGGGTGTAGATCCCAAAGCAGATATGTGGAAATTACCCGCATTATATGTAGGTAATTACGCAGAAAGGGATGCAGAGCTTACCTATGCGTTATGGAGAGTCATGCAAAAAGAAATAAGCAGCCAGGATCTAGGGTCTATATTTAATTTAGAAACAGATTTGTTTCCATGTTTAGTTGATATGAGATTTAAAGGCGTACGTGTCGATACCGAATCAGCTCATAAATTGAAACAACAG
>VTLG01009644.1_pt1 | contig 23413 bp, 30 predicted proteins | sample 4694571 | NCBI WGS metagenome assembly VTLG01 (sample SAMN12604809, study PRJNA352737) | marine metagenome | biome: ENVO:00000447; feature: ENVO:00000209|ENVO:00000569|ENVO:01000036; material: ENVO:00002151; isolation source: viral sequences binned using virsorter ...
ATCCCAGTAAATTGTATAGTAACATAATTCTCTACAGGATAAACAATTTCATTGTAATCTTGTAATTCTTCATTTGTTGCCAACTGTTCAATATATAGTTTAAATGTTAAGCCCATATTCCATCTATAAGATGCTTGATGCCATCCATCTGATGATGTATTTATAAAAAGAGGATCGAAAAGTTGAATAAGATCAAAAGAACAAGGGCTTGATGTAAGAATATATGTATTGTCTGGCGATTCCGGCTGATCTTCGCTTACATCTGGAGTTTCTTCCCCAGTTTGGCTTTCGTGATACAATATTCCAGTTAGAGGCATATCATCGGGATTTGTATAGTCTATATTATCTAATTCACGAAATTCAAATTCAAATCTACAATCACCTGCAAAGTTAGGCATTTCTGTAATATCAAATTCAAATACAACACGTATTTGAAACCCAGCACCACCAGTACCCCCAGCAACAGCATCCTCAAATGCTTGTTTAAATTCGTCATCCATAGATATATTCAGATTCCAACCATATCCTGGGGGGTTAAACCCATTGCCTTCATCTTCTAAACTCCCTAATGGATTTCGTATCCACTCAGTACCATTGAAATATTCTACGTGCAATTTTTTTATATAATGATATATAGTATCTTGCCATGTGCACTCATTCCAGCTATATATTTGTGGTGCATTAGCATCACCAGGGGATGGATAATTATTTGCAACCCAATAGTCATAAGCATCATTTTCAAAGTTTGGATGTTCAGATGAAAATACATTAGGATCATCTAAACTAACATCATCACCAACATAATTGGTTGCCCAATCTACAATATCTTCTTCACCTGCTAAATCCCCAGTAAGATATGTCTCAAATAGGCATAAATTGGATTGGGAGAATTGATCCAAAGTAACGCAGCTTCCATCCTCTATATTGGCACCCTCAGTATAATTCCACGCATCAAGATTAGTACATCCAACAATAGTATCATCTCTTAATATTTCTTCTGTTAAATTGTGTAGTTGAACACATTCTATTTCTACATACTGTAATGTTTTATTGGTAGATGTAATTAGAAAAGCAGGAAATGCCTGTTGACCATTAATATTAGCACCAATACCAGCTAATCCCATAAAAGAATCTGTAGCCATATTACCTGCAGATTTATAATAATAGTCTATTCCATAAGGCTTTACATCGCCAAGAACCTCATCTATTGTTATCATAGAACCAACTTCAAGGTGAAGATAATGTAGTGGAAGTTTTACCTTTAATTTTAGATGCTGGTTTGCATGCCAATAAAGTAGCCAATTTCTAAATTTTTCCGCAGTAGTGTTGTCATCATCTCTAATATATTTACCACGATCATCTTCAACAATTAAGGTTGAATCTGCATGATCTTCTGGTAATCCATAATATTCTGTTACATAGGTATATATAAAATTTGCTGAATCATAAAATTGACCTGCAATAGCACCACCTTCCTCTGGAGGAGGTGAATTAAAAAGTGTTGCATATATAGGTGAAGTTGTTTTACTAAAATCATCTCGTGCATAATCCCACTTATACTTTACTATCACTTTCGTATAGACATCTTCTACCTTTGTACGTGAATAAGTATAGCCTATAACATCTTTAGCACTTATTTGAGCCATATTAGTAAAATCATCTACTGAAAGAAAATTAGCAATATAATCAAATCTAAAATTACCCATATTATCAAAACGAGGAATATAGGGAGATGCAGACGCTATGCCTTCAATTAGCTTCTTGCTATTGATCTTCTTATTAACTGTAAAGCTATACAACCAGTCAGGATTATAGCTAGGAGGCACTATTGCACCAGTATATCCAAGCTCATTTTCTACTATGTCACTTATAACTGTATGTGATTTATTAGTATCAGTAAGCCTTCCATTTACATTGGCATAGAAATTCTTTGTATAAAATTGTTTTATATCTATAATAGTTTTAACATCTATTTCGTGTATATTCCCAGTTAAATTAACCGATAAAGAATAATCTGGATCAAACGGATCACCTCCTGAACCGCCACCATCATCATAATTATACTTTGCCCCAAACTGTATAGTATATAAGCCTAAATCATTTACTACGACACAGTCAATAATAGCCACGAAATAAGATATAATCCCATATCCTTCAGAATGATCGTGTAAAATATCTATATGTATAGGGGCATCAATATTAGTATTTTCTCCACCCATATTATTATTTTCAGGAGCTCCTGAAGCCCAAAATGTTACAAAATTAAATATACTATCTAATACACTATCTGATATATTGGGTTCATAATATGTACTATATACTGTTTCACTGCTACTGGGAAGATACAAATCATTAATTTTTATAGCGTTTAATTTTGTATTTTCATAATCTATTTTAGGAATAGTATTAATTTCTATTTTTGATATATAATTTGTAAAAGTTGATGCACCCCAATTAGATAAATTAATATTAGTATCAATATTTAATAATTGTCCATTAGAATAATTATTATCTATTATTTCTTCATATACAGAACTATTAAATAAATTGTCTACATAATTATCAAATCCCGTTAAATAAGATATCGAATTAGGCTTATGATAATATTTACATTGTATATATCCTGCATTATTAAATGGATTATTTGGATTGAAATACGCATAATAAGAATCTTCAGGAATGATAATTTGGACATCTCCAGTATTATAAATCTCTTCAATATCTGCATTATCGCTAATAACCTCTTCGATTGCTTTGACTACAGGTATATAAATATCATTTAAATTTAGATATATTCCAGAATTATATTCATCGAACTGAGAATTATATAATAGATTATTATTAATTTCAGTTCCCGATCCCGCACGATCGTATATTATAGCAAGACCCAAATCTCTTGGAGACAATACACATGGACTTCTATCAACATGTCCATAAACCATTGGAATAGGTTTGTTTTTGTATTTATCAGGAACATCATCACCCGTCCCAAGATAATTTTCCTCAAGAGGTAAATCTTTATGTAGTTTGGATTGGCTTCTATCTTCTACAACAAGTTTGACTTTTTCATCATCATGTTCATATCTACGTATAACACCAAAATATAATTCAAAGGCATGTTCAGGTAAATAGGAATCTTCTCCATAGAAATCAACTAATTTTATAGCTGTAATTGATGGGCTTGTCCAAAATATTCTTACTTCTGTATTTATTAATGATGAACCCCCTACACGTTCTGAGAATCGTTCACCATCATAAGGAAGATTAGAAATATCTAAATTAACAGAAGATATTTTATAATTACGTTTTTCTATATCTATAGATTCTTTTAGCGAAGGTATATTTAACAGAATAGGCATAGTGCTATTTGTTCCCCATTGCTGACTATTGGTGCTTATATACCAATACTCCCCATCCCAAGTATCATCTTGACCCCAATTCCCTATAATAACCAACGGGACAAGATTTGTATGTTTTTGGCTTATATCTTTTTCAAAATTAAGCGGGATGAACATATCTTCCCCATTTGCCTACTGGGCATTTTGCAACAGAAAGTTTTGTTTTAATGAAACTATCACCAATCTTCATAAAACATCCACACTTTTTACAATTATGATATGTTTTACCAAGTTTTTCATTGCTTGTTAAAAATTCACACTTCTCACATTCAGACCAGCGTTCATCTACAACAGCCTGATCTTGTATTAAAAGTTTTTTAAACTGTTTAGGAATATTTCTCATATCAAATCCCTTGCCTTTTTCGGCACGAAGATTAAGATCAGCTTGGGCACGTATATGTAGCAACTTCATTACAATTACTTTAAATATGCTTAATATACCATCAATAATTTTTATTTTAACTGATGCCAAAGTCTGTACCCCTCCTTATAGCTTCTTTGATATTTTCAGCAAGTTCTCCTTCTACGAAGTCTTGTGTTAAGATATTACCTGAGACATTTACAACTACAGATGTCTCACCTTGTGGTCCAGCAATATTAGGAGAAGATAAAGGTGTGACACTTACTCTCTCACGACCACCAGGATTGTCTCCTACCATCATCATCTGGGGTCCGGTAGTTATAAAGTCACCACCTTGAGCAAATTTAGGCATACCTTGGACTGTTTGAGCAGCAATAAGTGCTAATGATGCAATCATATTTGCTTCCATCGCAGCTGCCAATGGTATTCCAAATATAGGTCCAACCTGTCCAAATCCCTTTGCTGCTGCAATTTTATATTGTATCACAACATTAGCCGCAGCAAGAACCTGTTCTGCTAGAAACATAGCTTTTCTCATAGTTAATGTTTTTTTCATAGCTTTTTTCTCAAGGGCTTCCATTTTTTTATCATCGCCCCTTTTTTGAGCACGTTTATACTCTTCAGATTTTTTCATTGCCTCTAAATCTGCATCCATTTGACCTTTGAATATTTCACTACCAAGCCTTATAGCACCACCCATGATAGCTATTCTTTGATTTACAACTTGCATTTCTTGTGCCATTGCTTGTTTTTTCTTAACAACAGTCTCTATTGCTAATGCTACTTCGTAAAATTCATGCTTCTGGTCTTTAAGAGCATCATTTAAATCTAACATTAATTTACCAGTCTTTTGATCAATTCCAAATAAATCAGCTGATACTTTAAAGAGTTCTTTTTTTACAAGATTATTCATTCCAAGAATTTCTGACTGAAGTTTATATTTGTCTAATGTAGATTGAACTTGTGCAGAATATTTAGCTTCGCTATCACCTCCATCTTTATTCTTTTTAGCTAGCTCTTCAAGTTCTTTTTTTGCGTTTCTTAAAGCTTCAACTTGAGCTGTAATACTAACTCCAAGAGCATCCCATCTCTCTTTCATAATGGCTGTAGTGTCTCCGGCTTTACCAGCCTCCGCACCAAGGGCGGTCAATGCCGCCTTGTATATATTAAATGCCGAGCTAGTTTTACCCAAATTCGCAGTAACTATTTGTTGCCGTTCATCAAATTTAGAGAATCTAGCTTCTGCCTGTTCTATAGTCATAGCAGTATTACTTGTCTCTTTTTCATTATCTTTGAATGCACTATTAAGTAAAAAGAGTCCTTCTGCTGCAAGTAAAATCCAACCTAGGGGTCCAGTCATAACTTTTGTGGCAACAGTTAGCCCTCTTACAGCAATGCTAGCCTTTCTAACTGCACTTGTAAGCCCAAGGAAATTAAATATAGCTAATTTGCCCACTTTTACTACTCTTGATATTGATTTTATATGCCTCACCTGGGCAACTAATGCAAGACCTAACCCTTTGGCAAGTAGCCTAATACTAAGGACTGATGCAGCCATAATTTGAGCAAATGGAACTATTTTACTCTCATCAAATGCATTCGCAAGATCAGTCATTTTAACAACTATTTGTTCAACTGCAGGTCTAAGTTCAGCACCTATTCTTTTTGCAACATTCCCAAGTGCAGTATCGAGTTCTCGCATTTTTTTGTTATAACCTTCTAGTGAGGCTTGATCACCAAATTCTTTATTTAGTTCTGCAATAATTATTGCTTGTGCTTTTCCTTTTTGATTAGTATTAACGAAAAATTTTATTAAAGTTTTTTGTTGCTTTGTAAATGCTACGCCAACTCTACTAAGAGAAGTTAATCCTTTAATCGGATCATTTAATGCTTTACCAAGCTGAATAGAAGTAGATCGAAGATTTTCAGAATTAACATTACTTTGATACATAGCAGCTGCCATATCTAAAACTGCTTTTTGTGCTTGTGGAAATACCTCTTCACCAATATTTGTAAATGTTAAAAGTAAACCTGTTGCAGTATTAATAGTAGTCTCTGCAATACCTGTTGTTTCTTCTAGGGCTGCAGACATTGCAAATATTTCTTCCTTGGTTAAGCCAACAGCACCACCAGTACTTACTATTGCCCTTTCTATTCTCTTTTGAGATTCTTCAAAATCACCATATGCTTTTACAAGGCTACCTATACTTCTTTCTACCATTGCAATACCAAATGATATGATAAGAAGTTTTGAACGAAGGACTGCTAAAGAACCACCAAGTATTCTAGTATGTTTAGTCCATAGAACATTCTGTCTATTCATTCTACGAGTTGAATTTGTAACACTATTAGATGCTTTAGAAATTCTCTGGAGAGAATTAATCATTTTATTTTGCCCAGTAGCTAATAAAATTAATAATTGTTCTTGCTTAGAATAGTCCTTATTAAGCCCTTCTACTTGCTTTTCTACATTTTTAGTCGCCTTGGATTCCTTGCTACGAGATTTTATTAACTCATTTATAGCATCAGTTACTTTTTTGGTTAGATCAATTGGCATTATTTGCTCCTGCTTTTATATCTGCTTCTCTCTGTGCTTTCCTCTGCATACGTTCTTCTCTCTTGCTCATAGCAACTTTTATAATATTGACTTTGTTGATCCATCTTTGTGGTTGCATCCCATATTCACCTGGGAATGGCTGTATATTAAATTCTTTACAATATAAATATTGGGATATATCTTTTTGTGCTTGTTTATTAATAATAAAATTCATACAACTAAAAAAGGGTAATTGTTGTGATACCGAACTTGCAATATCAAAACTTTTACCCATTTTATCATTAATCTCCTTAGTTTCAGCTATAAGCAGTTTAACTACATCCCATACGTCCTTATCACATGTAAAGACTCTATTTTTCTCACCAGATATGGGAACTTGAGATTCATACGGATAGGTATGAAAGTCACACCCCTCACACCAATTGTCTGTATGGACATTTAGTGCTAGCGTGAGGGATTCTATTCCCCCAGGCTCTGATACTCCTGCACCAACTGAACTAATTCGTTCTTTTCTTCTTCGTTTAACTGTTTTAGAACCGAATCCTCTGGATATCCATCTGCACCAGTTTTAAATGCTTTAAAGTCTCCACCCTTAATACCTCGTCTAAGCCATGCAGTACGAGTCTTTGAAAGACCACTAATATGAGATACTTCACCATTCTCATATTGCATTACTGCTAGATCATTACAGAAATCCACTTCATCTATTGACATTTCTCTAAGCTCAATCTTCTTCTTAGACTTGAGTTCTACGATTTTTTTACTCATTTTTAACTCCTATGGTGTGTGTTTCAAATAAAAGGATGTTGCATTATCGCCCCTAGCTTTAATTGCAACATTAAGACCAAGATAATCACCTTCATCCCAAGATACCTCAGTCACAGTTCCATCAGTTATAGAAATAGTCCTATTTGCATCACTAGCTGCGGAAGTCATTTCAAAGGCAGGCGAAGTCAATGTTTCAGCCTGAACACCATCATCACTACCTCTAGCATCTTCCCACAATTGGGCACAATTAGCATCATATTTAAGAACAGGATTAACAGTAATAGCCATTTCAGGAACTGAACGAACATAAGTTTGCGGAGCCCCCTCTGTAGCATTTCCACCAAAACCACCAAATACAATAGGATTCTCTATAGTCATAGCAAAACTTTTTAATAATACATCAGCATTATCAACTTTTGTGTTGTACCCATAATCACCTAAATAAACATAAGTTTCCCTATAGGCAGTAAAACTAGTTGCAGTTGAAGCATAAGTGCTACCAATAGCAATTGGTGTTCTCGATACCCAAGAAGCATCAAACTTCATTCTTCCACCATCCTCATTGGGATCGGCACTTAATGTTAAACTTGTAATAACACATCCAGGGACTTTAACACAATCATCAGTACTACTACCAACACCATTATATGCAAATGTTAATGTTTTATTAGATAGTGGACTACTATCAGCATGTTCAAATGTTGTATTAGATGTACTTGTTCCATTAACAGTCCATGAATTAGAAGATACAGGAGTACCTAATACATTAGATATCAATAAAGGAACTAATTCATCCGTCAATAGACCGCTTACGCTACCTTCTATTGTTGCACCTTTACCCCAATGAAACATATCAGTAGTGGCAGTCATTAGACCGGAACCAGAACCGCCTCTTCTTTCTATTTTTACATCATTAAATGTTGGGGGGCTGACAGATTCAGATTCAATACTTTCGTAACTAGTGGCAGCAGTTCCTACAGCAGCATTGTCAATTCCGACACCAACAGATAGTTCCTTAGAACTAAAAAAACTAGAATTAATAGCCATTATTTATCTCCTTTCTTTTTATTTGTTTCCTTTTTAGGAGCATTAACCTCTTCAACGTAACTTTCCCAGCCTTTTGGCAGTCCCTGATCAAATTCTGCTACGCTATTACTTGACAGCATAGAAGACATTCTCTTATAAACTCCACTAAACCTAGGTATATCTGAAGCAGATACGCCCTCTTTGAGCTTTATCTTCATATTAAATTCCTTTATAAAACGTGTGTGTTAATTTATTAAACTTTAGAGAAATTACAAACATAATCTATTCTAGCGGTTAACAGATTGTCTACATCTGCTTCGACTGCTGTTTTATTATTTATAGTGATACCTTCTACTCTACCACCATAGAAAGCACCATCATCACTTCTTTGGTTAGGCTCTGCCTTATTCCATAGTAATTGTTCTAACCTAGAAACGTCTCTATACATTTTGTCTGCTGCTTTCTCATTATAATTAGAACCTAAAAGATAATAAGATATTTCTATAGAATATTCATTAGTATATGCTTCTTTATCATGCCTAATTAAATCTTGACTAGCCCCAAATAATCTAATAGAACAATTACCATTAGGCTCATATTGTTCAGCAGAATAAACAGATAACTGCCCTTTAAATTCAGAACGAATAAATTTTTTTATAATATCAATTACTTTATCTTTCCATATGTTAGTGAAAGATATAGCCATTAGTAAGACCTACGAGTCAATCTAGTATTTGTGCCACTACCAGGAGAATCATCTAGAGATTCATATCTACCCCAGCATTCTAATTCCCATTCATCATTAGTAGTGGATAGTGAAGCATCTGTACTACCAGAGAATCTTACTTGTAAACCACTACCTACAGATTGATACTTACCTGTAATAAGTTCTGCAGTAACAACTTGGCTCTTCTTTAGCCCTGTAGAATCTCCATGATAGACATCATATTTAGCAGTTCCTATAACACCTCCTGTAGTTATAACTATTTTCATAAGATCATATACACCTGTATAATGACCTCTAGTATCTACAATATGTAAAGGATTTGCATTCTGAGGGGCTACAACTTCTCTTAAAACGCCACCTGCAGAATCTCCTGTAACTTGATAAGATAATTTTGTTTGACCAGTATTTATCTGTTCTATATTAAAATTTGCCTCTGCTAAAAACTTTTCTGCTACTTCTGTTCCTGGGTTATGTGAATTTATAAGAAAATATACAGAGACAAGAGAGGCTGTCCGTATTAAGAAATAGTCATAGTTACCTTCCTTGTCCTTAAATGCATCCCTAGGGACGCCAGCATCAATCCGAGAGTCAACATATCGTGAGGAGTTTTTCATGATTCGTGTTATCAGTGTTGAGAATTCCTCTCCTGCCTCCATTAATTTATCTACTGGCGTACTTGCAGAATAATAATAACATACATCTTCTGCTGAATTGTAAAACCACTCCCCCTCAGTATTTAAATCAGTATGAGCAGATTGAGCTGGACCTAAATCTTCTCCATCTGCAAATAATTGAGTAACTAAGCCACTATTATGTGCAGCATATTTAGTACCCGATACCACTATCCATCCATAAATAGGACTCTTGGCATCAAATTCATCTAGATTAGGATATATATCTTTTAAATCTCTATGTGTGCAATATGTAGATGATGTAGCCATTAGTACCTCCTCTTAGGTTTCTTCATAGGTTTCTTTTTCTTATATTTTGATTTAGGCATTAGTATGTAGTCACTTTTAATTTGCCTGACATATTTCTATTAAGTACATTTGCATGAACAGATTTTAAAGTATTTGTATCTGATTTATTAGCATCAAGTTTACCACTAAAAGGTGAATTATGAATAACTGATACCTCAAAACAGGCATTAACAGGAGCATCTGTTATAGAAATTGCCCCAGTTTCATAATTTATAGTTCCTTTTGCAGCACCAATAAGAGTATTCTTTGAATTATCATAACATATCCCCTGTATGTTTGGAGATTTTGCATAAGTAGTAGTATCATATACATTAAGATCGGGTAGTTTTGGCTTTACAGGTGCGTTTGCTTGTGTGATATCAGGAAATATTCCAGCAGCACCAGTAAACACATTTGTTCCACCTGCTCCATCTTCAATAAGAATCTTACTACCATTAGTTCCATCATGTGGAATTAAGTGTGATGCAGATGTAAATCGAAGTGCACCCCTAACAATAGAAACTGTACAGCTATATCCATATAGATTATTTGCAACTGTTCGTGTTGCAGTATTCATAGCATCTTGAATTTTACTAATAACACCATTTGTACCACCAAAGTTTACATTAGAACTATCTGTTGTAAAGCTAACAGTAGTAGCAGAGCTATCATCTATTGTTAGATTGAAAGAATATTCAGTTGATACAGTAAGCCTACTGGATGTTGATGATGTTATAGGCAAATTAGATACGCCAGTTCCACCTGCTACACCAGTCCCACCCATAGTAATTTCTTGGTATGCCTGACTATAAAAACGTATACAGATCGACCCTGGAACCAAACCAAAAGGTGCAGTAGCACTATTAACTCGTCCATATCCAAAAAAGTTAGTGTTTGTATATCTGCCCAAGCTGTCTGTTTGTACAAGCTGTGAACTTCCAGATAGAGGTCTATCAAAATCATACCATTGATTGAATATAGGTAATTCAACATCTGGCGTTCCACTATGTGATGCTGTTGTTGAACCAAAATGACCTCTTGACACAACAATATGATTATCTGCTACAGTTGAAGAAGTTGGATTATCATCATAAGTTCCCTCAACTTTTATAATTTCATTTTCTACTCTCAAATAGTCACCTACACGATATTTTTCATGCCCATTATCAAGTTCAAACACTACTGGATCAGTTGTATTAGCAAGTTCACCACTTGCTACATTGTCACCTGCATCTATTTTTAAATTTACATTTGGTACTGTAAAATCAACTACTTCACCATCTAAATTCCATAGTGAACGATCAGCAAAACTTGCGTTAGTGTGATCTACGTTAGACCCCTGTGTACTTATAAATCCTCTCATATTTGGAGTAATACGTTCACCAGGTAGTAAAAGTGTGTGCATAAAAACTGTATTTTCTTCTGTATCCTCATCTGAAAATTGCTGGTATCCAAGCATAGTAACAACTGGAAATCGCCCAACATTTTGTATCGTTATAGCTCTTGGTGCGTCAGCAGTAGTTACAGTAGCACTATCTGTTCCTGCAAGTGCAACAATTTGATTAGAATTAGTGCCACTTGCTAAATAAGTAACATCTTTTGTAACTGTTGTCTTAGGTCTACCTCTTGATACTGATGTAAGCCCTCCACCGTTACCTGCTCTACCAAATTTTCCGTATGGCATAATTTTTCTCCTTACCTTATGTGATATTTTACTGTTGCATTAATTGTATAGTCAGAATTTACTGTATCAGATGCAAATATAAACAAGATAACACTCCCTGCGTCCACATCTGCTGATTGAACTGTCATTGACTGATAATATATTTGCTCATACCCTGCATTTGTAATATTTGAACCATCTGCTGCTACAACGCCATTTGATAGATCACCACCTGTTGATGATCCAGACGCATTAAAATCATAAGCCATTAAATGTGCAGCAGTTGATTCGCCAGTAGCAGTATCAGCAGCATGAAGCCAAATTACAGAATCTATTGTTATATTATCTATTACATACCAGTAGGTAGCAACGATATCCATTGCAGTAGATGCTATAGTTAAACTTGTAGCAGGGTTTGTATCATTAAAACTTGAACTTGTAGAACTTCCCATTGCAAGATTGGCTATAGCTGAACTCGCAGCTGTTGAAGCTAAATTGGCAAATGGAACTGCATAATGAGTATCTGCTAATGAACCAGCCCATGTAGCATCAACTGAACCAACCCCAAAATGAGCATACTGTGTATTTAAGGCAGTCTGCGAAGCACCCCCCAACAATTTTGAGTTGGTCGTGTCCACAGAAAATATATTAGAGCCACTCTTATTTTTAACAAGCATGGTGCCAGTAGTATTATCTGTATTAGGCTGAACAGATAAAACATCATCGCTTAATGATATTGAAGTGTTATTTCCAGCCCCATCCTGAACAGCCCTTGTTGTAGCATCTACACCTGTATTGGATGATTGATTAATACCAAAGATGTTCTTGTAAAAGTTTGAAAATGTTTTTCCTGTAAATGATGGCATATATTATCCTTTATCCATAAATTGCGAAATCTACGTGTGCTGCTGGTAATGCTGTTGCTTTCATAATAAAATCTGGATATCTTCCAGTACTTGTACCTCCCCAGTTCAAATATGCAGTTGTACCACTTGTTTTTGCCCCAAACCAGTAACTATATGTATCTCCAGCAGTAAGTCCTGTAATAGTCCAATAGTTTTGAACCACATTATCATCGGTTTCATCTGGCAGATAGACAACTTGCTCGTAACTCGCTCCAAGAGTATTATAGGTTGCATTATCTGATAACCCAAAATATATTATCCTATTACTTGTAGAAGCATTACAAAACACTTGAACCATGATCTCAACTGCTCCACTTGGAGGAGCTATAAACCTAATAGACATATCACTATCAGGTACAGCAAAGCCAGTTGTTAATGTATATGAAGCATGACCTCCAGATTCACCTATACATCTATATCCAAGTATCATTCCTGCATAAGCACTATTAGGTGCAGAAAATTCTGTTCCAGCATTTTCTACTATAAATTTACCTGATGCAGAATTAAACGTAATATCACCATCTACTGTAATATTTAAATGAGCATTCGCTCCACCAGCATCTGTTGTTTGTATAGTAGATGAGCCACTTGCTGAACAATAAATAGATAAATGGTCATCACCTGAAGCACCACCATTTTCATATAATCGTAAAAAAGTAGCCGAATGATGTACAGTAACATCTCCTATTAATGTTCCAGCATTTTTAAACAATATGCCTGTCGAAACACCACTACTTGTTGCGTCTAAAGATATATTTGCTCCAGCATCTAACGTAATAGAATCTGAAGTAGACGATTCTATTGCTACTGCACCATCTGCGTCTAATGTTAAATCAGCATCAGTACCATCTCCATCAACAGTATATAAAGTAGTAGCCCCCTTATCTGCGACATTTATCAGAAAATAATCATCCAGCGTTGCTCCACCTTTTTCAAATATATGAAAATTTGAAGAAAGGTCTTCAGCTTTTAATATTGAGCAGACTGCCCCATCTTTTTTTATTATAAGAGCACCGCCAGACACATCTAATATAATATCACCTGAATCATCAATAGTTAAAGAGTTAGACTTAATATTTTTCATATTGCCTGTAACCTCTAAATCGCCATTTATCCTTGCACCATTGCCATGTTGTGCAGTTTCTATAGCAGTAGATTTACCACCTACTTTTAAAGGTCGCAGATTTTCATCAACTGGATGTCCTTCTTGTAATTTTATATCATTAGCCAAAATGTTTCAACACCTTCTTAACTTCAACCCACATCTTATCATCCTTTTTAGACTTTGTACTCTTAACAATAAAATCACCTACAACTATTAAAAGACCTATAGAACCATGTTTTCTAAGTAAACCTTTTAATACTAATTGAATCATTTTTTACCCATGAGCTTCTTTAATCCACCCCATACCATATCAAGTGCTATATCATCATACTTAGATGGTGATGCCTTTACACATTTTTCTGCTATCATAAAAACTAATAAACACATATCCCAATTTTCTAAAAACCAATTCATTATCTCTCCTTAATTAATTCAACCATTAAATCATATAGCCTACCATAAGCTCTTTCTAGAGATTCTATTTTCCTCTCTAAAAGTAAATGTAGTTTATCCCAATCCCTCGGGGGATGGGCAATAAGTTCCACTTTTGAAATTCTTCTTTCAAGTTTATCTAATTTTTTATTTTCTATCTCTGAAACCATTAAATATCTTTACAAAAATATCCTTAATCACGTTCACTGCTGTCATTGTTTTCTTCGTTTCATTTTTTGCTTGCCTATTACTATCTATTAGCTTAACAGTTATATCATAAAGATTCTTAATATCAGCCTTAACATCTCTAGTAATAAATTTGATTAGGTACATTAAGGCGTAACCTAAACCAACAGATACTGCTATAGGAACACCCAGAGTTTCTATGATTTGAAATATATCCACTACTTATTCCCATCTATAATTTCACCCCATAGGGATGTCTTCCCCTTAATTATCTGAATTACGTGTACCGTAAAATAACCATTCTCAAAGAAATCTACAATAGCAAATGCATGTGACCAGTTATGTTTTCTATGTCCTAGCCATTTATTTTCCTCATCCGACATGTCTTTTAGGCATCCAATGGACCAGGCAGACTTCTGCCCATCCATATGAGTTACTGATGATTGTTGCACATCATGGTGATGTCCATACATAATATTAACACCTAATTTCATTAAATGATTTCTAGTATGATTAATACTAGCATAATGATGACCATGATAGAAATGTAATTTACCCATCTTTAGGTACTTGCCCATAGGATGATAACTATAACCTCTATCTTTTAGGTTTAATGTAGATTCTACAGATAAATTTAAATAGGGATGTTCATCGCTAAAACGAGTAAGCCAGTCTTCGTGATTCCCACCACAAAAATGCTTATTATAACAATTGACTTTATCTAAAGCCTCATCAATAGTATCCATACCTTTGTTAACATCTTTTATATCCTGTTCTATCGAGGGCATTTGATATTCTAAGGGAGGTCGTTTTTTCTTTTTCCATTTCCAATGCGAACAGCTTTCCCATTCTCCAACATCACCCAAATCAATATAAGAATCTGGTTTAATGATCTCTATAGTCTTACATAACACTTTTATAGCTGAACGGTCCGCTAATGGAAAATGCTTATCAGGAGTTACTACTGTCCTTCTTACTGGAGTCTTTGCCATACCATGTTCTCCTTGCTTTGTTGTAATGAACGTAGGCTACGGATATGGCTGTACTTGTGCTAAACAATAAAATTAAAAATCTTAAAATAGGTGATAAGAAATCAGAAAAGGATAATACATATCCTCCTAAAGAAGTTGTAATACCTGTAAATGGGTGGTTATCTAATAAATCTTTAACTGAGGAGAACATCTTTATTCGCTTCTACAAAATGCTCCACCGTTCCCCTACCTTTAATAGTATTATATACTCGTTTCCAATATTCTCCTTGAGCTTCCAAGTTATCCCAAGAAGGTATTGGTTTACTGTCTCTACGATAATGAAGTCGACATAAAGCAGATTGCACTGCCATATTCGACATAACTGATATTTCAATATCATCACCTTCAAATTCCATTCCTAGACCCTCTAAAGCAATTCTATACTTTGGTCTATAACTTATATAATTCCTCATCATATCATACATAGTCGCAGGCTCTATCTGCCAGAAACCAATAGCAGGATTCCCTTCTCCGTAACCTTTAAGTGCTCTATATCCAGACTCAGCCATTCCTGTCCGTACCACTAATGCTAATGCATCATCACTATAACAATCTATTTTATATAGAGAATACTCTGCTATTTCTTTAATCTGGTTGATCACTAATCTTCAAACCCTAAATAAATATCCATTAATGCTGTTCCTAAACTATCGAAAGTTGTGGGGTTTGCCCTCCATATTCCACCCATATAAAGAGCAGTAGAATTTACTCTCGGTGATAAAACAAGTCCTACATTAGTATTAGTGGACATCCTCGCAAGAATTAAATCACCTTCTGTATAGGTTACATTATAATGACCACAAATCCCTACAGCTTGTGTTTCTGCTTGCGTTATATCTACAGCAGCACTACCAGTAGCCGAGGCATTAATAAGACCCTGTGCATCTGTTGGGGCAGTCCCATCATTCCCTGTGCCTATACAAAAAACTAATTCTAGGGCTTCGGCAAAATCATAACCATCTAAAACCATTATGCTTTGCAAAGTTGATGCTTGACCTTTGCTAGAAAAGGCATTTGGTACTTCAGTCCAATCAAAAGCCACATCATTATCTGCATTATCGTCTGCTGTAAAAGTCGGCTGGACCTTGATAACTCTTTTTGATATTGATACTAAAGGAGCAGACATTATTTGTCTCCTTTAGGCTTCTTAGATGTTTTTGCTTTTGGCTTATCTACTTCTACCCATCCATTAGCTTTTGCAGATTCTACATCAGCATCTTTAAATTCTTTCCAAGCTCCTTTTCTATTAGGACTTTTCATTTTAACCATAAAATTCTCCTTGAAGTTAAAACAGAGGGGGCAAAGCCCCCTCCGTTATTATTTATAACCTAGTTATTATGAAACTGGGTTAATTAATGCAAACACTCTCTTGTTACCATTTGTAGCGTTACCTGTAACTGATGCACCAAAAACACTGTCAGCAACAAATCTTGTTGATAGTGTTGGTAGGTGATAGTCACTTTGAACTCTTGCTTTCATATTTGCTGCATATGCAACATAAGCAGCATCTTTATGAACCAATAAGCCTAATAGTAATTGAGATTCATCGTCAATACTATTAGAAGTAAAGTTACCAATAGGTACTGGACCAGAGGAGATAGTAGCTGCACCTGCATCATAATATGTGAAGTTAGTTGAAACAACAACATTTACACCAGCCAGTTTGCCTGCATATCCACTAATAAATGGAACTTCTGAACCAAAAGATGATCCAGACCCATCGTATCTTGCAAAATCAGATAGTTTAAATAGACTTGCATAACATTTAGGTGTAAGTACCATTGTCCAATCTTCAAGATTAGAATCATTGGCGAGTATTGCCTCCATCATAGTAACAACCCCAGTATTAAGGATGTCGTATGAATCGTGAGTTCCATTCATCAAGATAGTATTGCCTGCACCATTACCATCTCCTGTTGTGTGAGTATGGTTGTACGCAATATTTTCAAATAACTGTAATGCTATATATTGATCTATCTTTTTAGCTAATGCATAGCCCATCTTTTTAGTATAGATGTTCATAACATCGTAACTTGCTTGAACCTTTGCAACATCGGTGATAGCTATCGCAGTATGAATACCCTGATTTACACTTAATGTGTATTGGTCTTCTTGTGCAGTTGAATCATCAAATGCTAAGTTGGTGTCAAGTAATGTTTCTACAGCAACACTTGCACCACCATAAGTATTTGCAGCAGTTAGCTCTGTATGCTTTGGTAAGTGAATTAAATCACCACCACCTGCAACCATGCCTGACAAGTCTTGACATAATGCACCGAAAACGAGGTTTTTCGTCATGTAATCTTGAATGGATTGACCCCACACTTCCGGTATGAAATATTGTAAAGTTGCGTCTACTACACCAGTATCTTGAAGACCACCAGCTAGACCAACGCCTGTTGTTGGTGCTAAAGCCATTTTAAGCTCCTAAAATTTTATCCATCCTCAACTGCCTTTAGACCTTCGGGTAGGATTGTTAATGTCTATTAGCCTGCTCGTTAGCTTTCTGAGTATATACTAATCTTCTCTCAGCCTCAGTCATTTCACCCCAGGGCTTATTAATTTCCAAAGGAATATTTCTAGGCATTCCAGGGTTATGTGCTGGGTTAATAGGCTTAGACTCTTCTTTGATTTTGACAATATATTCGAGAGTATCAATATCCTTGCTGGACATGGACTCTCTATCTTCCTCTGGCAGCTTTGAAAGTAACGACTCTCTACGAGTAGACTCATAAGATTCCCATTTGTCTTTAAATGGAGCAACGGATTCATATAATTCCTTATATTTATCCTGCTCTTTCATTTGTTTAACTTTTAAGGTTTCCTGCTTCTTCGTAGTTTCTTGAACCGTTACCTCTGCATCCTGTGCTCTCTTGCGAAGTTTCTTTGCGTTCTGCACTTCGTCAAGATAGAGGGATTTATAATCAACAGACTCGTCTTGAATCTGAGGTGTACTTTCCTGTACTGGTTGTGTTTCTTCGTTCATCTGAACTCCTTCTTTTGTCATTGTTTTTCTCCGATTTTTTTCGTGGTAAAGTTATAATACTCTAGATATTATATGCAACTAGGAAATTCCCATAAAGGTTATAGGCTCTCCTATAAAGTCTTCAATATCATCTATGATACTCATAGGGATCATAGCCTCATCGTCATCTTCATTATAATCAATATCTAGTACACTTCTAACAACTTTCTCCATTGCTTTTTCTAATCTTCTAATATCTTTATCAGTCATAATATCCCTTTCTAATATGGGTTCTTACGCCATTTGCCTTCGCTAACTAGTTCATCTAACGCTTGTAGCAAATGCTTATTTAATATATCTGGTATTGTAGTATCCATAAACTTCTTAGAGGGATTTGTATGAGGTCTAGTAGCACCCAATATACTAGAAATATCTTCAACAGGTATTGTATCACCTTTACCCCTTGCCTTCATAACACTACTAACCACTTCATTAAACAAAATAAATCCAGAGGTACGAACATCAATACCTCTCCTTAAATCTCCTTCAAAATTTAAAATTGGACTAGAAGAGCCACCCCTACCTCTTGGTGGTTTTTGCCTAACGTAATCTGGGCTAAGTTCATCCCATTTAGCCATGCTGCCATCTTCGTGATAGCCATGCTCATTATCAAATGCCTTTAGTATATCTGTCTTCATTAGTGGAGCAATTTCTTTCATAGCATTTTTCACAGCCTGAACAAGTCTTGATCTTATAGCTTCATTATCATCTGGCATCTTCTTCTATAACTTCCTCTTTAGGTTCTATAGATTCTTTGTTCTTTGCAATTACTTCTCTTGCCTGCTCTAAAGATAAATCCGAATTATTTCGCTTTAGAATTTCTTCTAATGTAATCAATCCATTTGACAATTCCCAGTCATCTTTTTGAATTTGTTCAGAAATTGACCTAGGATATTCAGGTTCTTTAAAATCTACAGAAAATTTATTAGGTAGAGTAACGTCATTTACATCTGCAATAGCTCTTTCTATTTTATAAAGATCATTTTCAAAAATTCTCCATGTTTCTATATCGTCTTTATAATCTTCTACAAATTCAAAATCTTTTATACGAAGAGCTAGACCAGAAGATGGTCGATCTTGATTGGAATCAAAAGTAACATACATGTGTTTTGATATTGCTAGCATCTCTATCATGCCTTTAGCAATTTCCAGTACCTTTTGAGGATCGCCACCTGGGGACTCTATTCCAAACCGACCTTCTGCAGGGAGGTTAATTAGTTTATCAGAGCCAACTCTGGCAATCGGCTGATCCTCATACACGCCAGATGCCCAGGATTGTCCGAACATCTGAAAACGAAGACCTAGCATAAGCTCAGTCATTAATATATTAACATGCTCATTCGTGCTCACAACGTCAGTAGAACCCTCTCCATAAAAATCATCAATCTGTTCCATATCTCTTGGAAATGCAAAGGGCAATACTCCATAAGGATTTGGATATTCTTCTTTTATATTTCCATCTTCATCATAAATAATATTTACATCTTTATCCCAATAGGAAAACTCAGGTGGGTCTGTATAATTAACTTCCTGCGTGGGATTGAGGATAGGATAAATAATCGCATAGGGTTGATACGGATTAGGAGGAGTGAAATACGCATCATAGTAATATATTACACGATATTCAAAGCACTTTTTATCCTCATCCTCTTCCCACATTACTCTCACAGCAGGTGCACCGATAAGATTAGTCATCCTTTCAATGTGTTTCATTCTTAAATTTTTATAAAATAAAAGATTATCATAAATTTTGTCTGCAGTTTTATTTCCAAGGCTTCTATTTGGCGAGAGAGTATATATTCTCGATTTTTTATCAATAAATTTTTTAGTAATATTCATTCCATAAGGGGGAACTTCATTAAAAGACTGTGCATCAAAATAATTTGTAGCTCCACTTGCAATATATCTCCATGTACCGGTCCCAGTATAATAATTTAATAGTTTTTCTACATGTCTACGTCTAGCTATAGATTTTTGTAGTTTTTGATCTTTAATTGACTGTTTTATAACATCTTCTGCATAACTCATCTTGGTTCTAGCCTCAATTTATTATTTCTGATTGGGAAACGATTAGTGAAAAAATATCTGACCATATCCATTCCGTGATCATGTATTCCATCTTTTAGCGGATCTGGTTTCAAATTAGTTCCTTCTTTGTGTTCAGGATATCTATAGTTCTCAAAATCTTCTGCAAGCCCCTTACAACGACGATCTAGATGAACAAATCTTTCGCCTTCAGCGTTCTCCATAAAACTACGAACATGCGAGATTCCTGATGCGATATTAGTACTTACTCTGTCTCTGACTGAGCGTATACCCATTCCAAATTTACGAAAGATTTCTATATCACCCAAACCACTTTGTCCCTGAACCGACTTTCCTGCAGGATCACCGAAGTAAGCCTGGGTATTATATGGTCGAGACTTTACCTGTTTTGCTAGTTCATCTGTTTTAATATTTGATTTATGTATAATTTCATCTATGATGTTAATATGCCATTTACCTTCAACCCTATTTGTCTGAAACCATGCCGCAGCAGGCATCCTGTAGCCAAAATCAAGGCTACAAAAAGTAGGAAGATTTGGATTGTAAGGAAAATTGCCAGTATCCAGGTCACGGTCAAAAGGGTAAACACGCCCTGCAAAACTAGTGAACTTTGAACCATATTCCTGATCGAAGATTTCAATCGATAGATTACGTTTGGCTTCTTTGAGGTCGATATCTCCTGCTCCTTCAGGATATGCAAATTGGTTTTCCCATGATGGTGAGTTGAATGATAGCCATTCTTCATCTTCTTGTCCTTTCAAGTATAGATCATAGACCCAGTTATAACCTTCAGGTGTGGTTATGAATATTGCTTTACCCTTTCTATCAGATAGGGTGGGGCGAAGATACATCTCCCACACGATTTTTTTCTGTTTAGCCGCCTCATCCAAGATTAGGAGATCAAGACCCTCGCCCACAAGTGAATTAGGATTATCAGCTGATTTAGCCTCGAAGGTAGATCCGCTAGTAGTCTCTATATACATATCTTTGTATGATGCTCTTCTTGTTGGCACATTTTTTTCAGGATTTCTATTTTGTATTATGCTATGCCATACTTCACGAAACACTTTTTCAGCTGTTTGGTATGTAGGGGCTACTACCCAAGAACGAGTCTTAGGCATATTTAACATAACTTCGATTTCTTTTGAGGCGGCTACAGACTTTCCCCATCTTCTCCCACAAATTGCTACGATAAAACGAGCATTTTTTTGAGGATAATGTAATGACTGTTGTCCTTTATGAGGGATATAGTCTGTGTAGTTAAACCATTTTTCTTTAAATTGCCAGACTTTTTCTTTATTTATCGTAGAGACTAGCAAATTGTTCTTGTTTTTTTCATTTTTTCTGCTATATTAATTATATAATATATATAATATATATAATATACATGGTTTTATAGGAAATAAATTAAAAAAGAAAGAAGAGTCATTGATTTTTATTTTCAAGCTCTATAAGTTTACGCATCCATTCATCTCTCTGGCTCTTTGTATGTCTACCAGGGGGTAATAGTTCTAAACCAACAGAAAAGGCACGTCTTCTTATGTAATATCTGTCGTTTTGTTTTTGTTTTATGGTTTTTTTAGCATTTAAACTATTTTCTATCTCTCTTATTTTCTTTTTTTCTTCATGTTCTCTGGCTATAGGATGATTGTTGGATATGTCTCTATCAGGTAGTTCACTACCATCTGTTCCAATAGCATCAGATAATAAGTCTAATGTGTCTGTTTGATTGTCAGTAACATCAATGAAATCTACTTCTTCAGTGTCTTTTGTATTAATGAATTTTTCAAAATTACTTTCTACTTGTATTTTCATTGTTGGAACTAATTTACCAAAATGTTCTAATATTAATCTACCAGCTTGAACGTTACCAAGTTTGGCTTCTTCTATCATTGACTGTATAACTGAAGGAATTTCACTACCAGCTACCTGCATGTAACGTTTATATAAAGCATCTGAAAATTCAGGATCAGATAACCAGTACCGAAGAGTAGGAGCAGATATTCCTACTTTGTCTGCTACAGCTTTATTGTTAATTTTAACGTTGTTTGCAAAAAGTTCTATAGCTTCCGTTCTAGCCATCATTTTCTTGGTCTTTTTTAGCTTTTTCATAGCATAATTTACACCCTTTAACGTTATTAACGTTATATTTTTTACGTGAAACCTGTTAACGTTGTTTTTTACGTTTTCTATGGTAGCAGTGCTCCCTCCCTAAACTGCGGATCTTCCCCAGGATGTATGAAAAGTTCGAATTCGTTAGTAATTAACGTTAAAATATGCGTAAATTTAGGGGTCGGACAAAAAAACCGATAACAAATAAAGGTAAAACTAAAAAATAAATGATCTGCTAGTCCAGATCGGAAAGAGAGAGAGACAAAATGAAACACAAATCTAAATTAAATTCCTTAACTAAAAATGAAATTGCAAACGAGCTAAATGAAATCGTTAGTTGTGTAAATTCACTAAGAAGGATTAAGTTTACTTTCGAGGAGTTCAAAAGCATGAAAGACTTTAGCCTTTGCGTTCTATCTATTAAAGATAATGTTGAAAGAATCTTTGACGATATGAATACAAACGAGGAGGTCAAATAGCATGATAACTATTACAGATCAAATAAAAGAATCACTTGTTAAAGCTCTACATGATTTTGAATCTATTAGCTTAATAGATCAAAATGAAATCAATTCAATAACTAATGATGTAATAGATTACATAGAAGGAGGCGAATAAATGAAAATTTGTAATTGTACTTATTCTTGTTCTTGTAATAGAATATCAAAAGAAATATCTAAATCTGAATTTACTCTATTTAATGAATGGATAGATGGTTGGATTGAACATTTTGAAGATCAAGAAGGGGGTGAATAAATATGAGTTGTGATATAAATAAATTAATGAGATTAATTACAGATGTTAGAATTCACTATTGGAAAGAACTAAGCAATGAGTGTATAGAATCCCTAATAAAAACAGATAATTTACTATTCGATTTTAAAATGAAAGAATGGATAAGAGATAATGTAAACAAGGGAGGTGAATAAATGATGGATGGAATTAAACTCATAAGAGGTATGTTATTAAATATCTTTCTTCCTATTGCTAGTTTTTTAATATGTTCTTTTCTATTGGTTGTCTTGTTTGAACTATTAAATAAAATATACTCATACATCTAAAGCTAGTTTGGAACTTTGGGAAAGTTCGACTCTTTCCCTAGCTTCAAGTAC
>VTLG01011378.1_pt1 | contig 23413 bp, 33 predicted proteins | sample 4694571 | NCBI WGS metagenome assembly VTLG01 (sample SAMN12604809, study PRJNA352737) | marine metagenome | biome: ENVO:00000447; feature: ENVO:00000209|ENVO:00000569|ENVO:01000036; material: ENVO:00002151; isolation source: viral sequences binned using virsorter ...
GCAACCAAAGAAAGTAGATCGGTGTATCAAAGAAGCATGGGCTATCTACAAAAGATTGCAGAATCTGGTTGGCCCGGAATTTTTTGTAGATAACAATACGGACAATCCAGACAGGACAACATCGATTAATGGACTCACCTCACCCAATGTCAGATCAGGCGGTACAGGATATCGTCACGTCAATTGGGATGCAGAACTTATGATGGCGGTTCCGAAGGGGCATAAGAAACATGACCCCTACTGGAACCCTACCGGTGGTAAACGTGACAAAAATGGTGTATTATTAGATTTAGAGGACTCAGATTATTGGGTCTTCAGAGAAGGGAGAAGAGATGAGGATAGATGAAGAAAGGCTGAAGCCTTACCGGAAGATGACGGATGCACAACGAAACATCCGATCAGCCGGTGACCCGGAGTTTACCCAACAGGTGTTGGATCATTATATGTTGGGGGAGAATCTGAAAGGCATTGAGTTGCCATTCAGCGCTTACAAAAACCGGTTCCGGCTGAAGCCAGAAGAACTCACTGTATTAGGGGGGATTAACGGCGCAGGTAAATCCCTGTTGGCCTCTCAGATGATTCTCAACGCAGGGGAGCAGGGCTACAAATCCCTGTCGATCAGTATGGAGATGTCACCAAAGGCGCAACTGGCAAGGATGAACCGTCAGGCGTCGTTACAGGCTGAACCCCTAGTCAATAGCATCTCCGCATTCGGGGAGTGGGCAAAGGACAAAATCTATTTCTACGATCAGCACGGCTCTGTCGATCCGAACACCTTGGTGTCGATCATCCGGTACGCTGCTGACAATTACGGGATCAAGCTGGTTCTAGTGGACTCCCTGATGACCATGAGCATGGCCTCAGACGATTGGAACGGGCAGAAGTCCGTAGTCAACGCTTTAGCCAACTGTGCTAGAAATCTTGGCGTCCACGTCATCTTGGTTGCCCATGCGAAGAAGGGTGAAAAGGTCACAGACAAATTAGACAAGTGGTCTATTGCAGGATCAGCAGACATCACCAATAGGGCAGACAACGTGATTCTATTCAGTCGGTCATTCAACCATGACCCGCACGAGTCTGATGCCCACTTTGATTTATGTAAGGCACGGCACTATGACAACGCCGAGCATGAAATTGACTTGCACTTGTGTATGGCGTCACTGAATTACTTTCAGAAAGACAGCCTGCCAAAAGCAATCGGCGTTCCAATTGAAACCAAGCCCATAGGTGGTATCATGGGCGAACTAGACAGAGTGGCATTACATGACCCCACAGTCGGCAAAAGCAAAAGGACGAAAACTACAGAAGTGGTTTCGTCAACGCTTAATTGATACGTTAAAACTGCATCCTGACGATGTAGAGAGCCGTAGCATGGGGGCAGGCGGTGAAGATATAATGCTCTCTGCCAAGGCTAGGAATATGTTTCCTTATTCGGTGGAATGCAAGAATCAGGAATCATTGAACGTCTGGAAGGCGTTCGAGCAAGCGGAGTGCAACTCTGGTGCTTACCAACCACTTCTTATCATTAAGAAAAATCGGAAGGAACCACTGGCAGTTGTCGAAGCAAATCATTTTATGGAATTAATTGACAACAGTAAGGAGATTTGATAATATGCGTAGTATGATGTTAAGGAATGACCCATTCAGAAGTCTTTTTGAAGAACTTCTGCAACCCTATAAAGGACAAGGCAACCCCCGGTTACTTGAAAGCGGAACGGTAGATAAACCCGCTATCATTACCAGAGGTGAATGGGTTGAAAGGAAGTACAAGGCATGGCAGGAAGAAGATGGTTCCTACCATGAGGAATTAATCGTTGATGAAGTGTCAAACGGCAAGGAGGCGAAGTGATTTTTAGATTTGTAACAAGCGAACACGTCTGGGTTGGTGCAGCGTGTGCATCCATATTAACCGTGCTGTTATTCGGAGGGTAACATGAAACAGATAGAGGTAGCGCTCAAGCGCCCATTCAAGTTGTCTCAGTTAAAATGGCGCAAAGGTCAAGGCAACAGCGGTGAACTAGTTTACATTACCGCAAGAGATGTGATGGACAGACTCGATCAGGTATTTGGAGTAGAAGGTTGGGGCACAAACTTTGAATACATCGGTGGACGTATGGTCTGTCGTTTGACCTGCGATGTGAACGGTAAAGTAATAACGAAGTCTGATGGTGCTGATGATTCCAATATCGAAGGCGCGAAAGGCGGGATAAGTGATAGCTTGAAGCGGTCAGCCGTTCAGTGGGGAATCGGGCGTTATCTCTATCATCCGAATGCATTCGACGCTCAACGTAAACCTGCTTCATGGGCCACACCGGAAGGGTATGACGCTTTAATGGCAGAGAGAGAAGGACAGGAGATAGTACAATGGCGAAAGGAATACTCTGATGGGGTTCAGAACAGAACTAGGAAGTAATATCTTCCGGCAGAAGTATGCTTCAAACGCATACGAAACTTGGGAAGACAGGGCCAATACCGTCGTAAACTATGTTTGCGGTGACGTAGACGGCCAGAAAAATAACCTAATGGCAAAAGATGACCGGGATCAGTTGGCCCGGTACATCTCTGAATTTAAATTCATGCCCGGTGGCCGATACCTTTGGTACGCAGGGCGTGACGCAAGATTCTTTAACAACTGCTACCTACTCCGCTTGGAAGAAGATTCCAGAGAGGAGTGGGCTGGCTTAACGCAACGTGCGATGTCCTGCCTGATGACCGGCGGTGGCATAGGCGTTGATGTATCACTCTGCCGTCCGTCTGGACGCAGATTAAGACGTACAGGTGGGGTTGCCTCCGGCCCCATTCCCCTCCTGCTCACCTTGAATGAGGTCGGCAGGAACGTCATGCAGGGCGGTAGTCGGAGGTCTGCCCTGTATGGCTCTCTCAATTGGCAACATGAGGATGCATTCGACCTTCTTCATGTGAAGAATTGGCAAGATATGTATCTTGGTACGAAGAAGGAGTACACCGTTGGGGATATGAAGCGGATGGACTTCAACTACCATGCACCATTGGACATGATGAACATCAGTTTGAATTATGATGACGCATGGTTGTACGGTGGCGCATCAGATATTTTCAATGAGAATTGTAAGCAGGCTTTGATGACCGGTGAACCGGGATTCTCCTTTAACTTCGGAACGCAACAGAATGAAACACTTCGAAATGCGTGCTGCGAAATAACTTCAGAAAATGACAGTGATGTATGCAATTTAGGCAGCGTGAACATGGCAAACATTGAGAATATTGAAGAGTTCAAGGACGTAGTACACTTGGCTTCGAAGTTTCTGGTTTGCGGTTTGATTAGAGCGCACCTACCGTACAGTAAGGTGGAGATGGTGCGTCAGCAGAACAGTAGGCTTGGCTTAGGTTTGATTGGTATGCATGAGTGGCTTCTGAAGGGTGGTTATCGTTATGAATTCAATGATGAACTACGACGATGGATGAAAGTCTACGAAAGCGAAAGCACAAAAGCAGCCAATGAACACTGTGATAGACTTTTCCTTAATAGACCTAAAGGTTACAGGGCAATTGCTCCTACAGGGAGTATTTCAATCCTCTGTGGAAGCACCTCTGGTGTGGAACCGGTTTATTCTGTGGCGTACCGAAGAAGGTACTTAACAGATGGAACCAAGTGGAAGTACCAATTTGTAGTAGATGGAACGGCAGAGTCCTTAATCAAAGATGGAGTCAACCCTGATGACATAGAATCAGCCGTAGATCTGGCTGCTGATCCAGAGCGTAGGGTAAAGTTCCAGTTTGAATTGCAAAAGTATGTAGATCATGCGATCAGTTCAACGATCAACCTACCTGCATGGGATAAGAGTCAAGATAGAGTGGATGAATTTGCGCGGATAGTGCGTAAGTATGCTCACGGATTGAGGGGTTTGACCTTATACCCTGACGGCAGTAGGGGTGGTCAGCCTATAACCTCAGTCCCTTATGAGGAGGCGCACAGCAAGCGTGGAGTGGTGTTCGAAGACAACAGTGAAGAGCAATGTCTCTCAGGAGTGTGTGGAGTATGAAAACTTTAATTGTAATGATAATATTGGGATTTGTTTTGGTGGGCTGTTCCTTTTCAACCAAGATGCAAGTGGGGCAATATGGCGCAGAATACACCTCAGCCATCAGATAACAAACTTGACGAACTCAGGGATTGGGCGTTAGAGTTCTTCCAAGAGGAAACTAAAATGGAAGAGATCGACGCCCTGTATGAGTGGTTTGAAGACTACCATAAACGCCAGTTTACGTCTGCTAAAAACGCTTTAATCCTATGAGCCTTGATAAGCACCCAAGGATTGAGAGCCGGAAGTATTTGGATTGGGTGGCTACGCTGCCATGTGCTGACTGTAAGGTAGAGGATGGTACGGTGGTGGCTCACCACTTAAAGGGCAGATTAGCGCCACTTTCAGGTGGTGGGGGATTCAAGGCTAATGACTACAATGTGATGCCGTTATGTTATAAGCATCACACTGATATTCATAATGGTGATGTAACCCTGTTAAACTGGCAAGCATATTTTATTTTAATGACGCTTGACAAAGCGTTCGAAGATGGGTTAATATTATTTAATGATAAGTAATAAGGATATAGAAGATGAACTACAGAAGATTGAGGACATTGCTCCTCAGTACGCTACTGCGAAAGCGTTATCGTTTCAAGCGCAGGAGTGGAAGAAAACTCAACGCTCCATACTATACTCCCAAGCCGTTGGTAAAACGGTTGCGGATAAGGAGCATTGGGTTGCGGTGCAGTCGGCTGTTGCCGTTGCAAATGAGGGTATCGCTGCTGCGATATCTAATGAAGAGAAGTTACGTTGGGAATTGAAACAGGCTGAACTCAAGATTGAAATCTGGAGAACACAGCAGGCTTCTGCCCGACTCCTTTAACATCCAACAACGTGAGGAACGTATAATGGATATGAAACCTGACACGATAGTGTTATTTGAAAACGAAAAGGACGGGAACGACAAGCGCCCGGACTTGACGGGAACGGCTCTCTGGAATGGAGAGGAAATCAAAGTTGCACTTTGGGATAATGTTTCCAAGGGCGGCAAGAAGTATCTCTCAGGCCAGTTGCAACGGCCTTACAACGGAACCGGTGGCAGCGGTGATGTCAACAGAGGCACAGAGGGCGCTGACATACCGTTTTGAAACTTGAGTATCACGATGGAGAGGTCATCGAACTTGGGTTTGATGACCGCCTTCACTCCTATAGGATAGAGCCGGACAAAGAAGTAATCCCGTCTGTCACTCAGACGATGGATGTAATTTCTAAACCCGGCTTAATTCCTTGGGCCTTGAAGGAAGGGGTAGAGTGGCTTTCAAAGAATTTATTCTATGATACCGAGAGGGATAATTACCACACAAAAAGTGTGGGAATTGATTTTCTCACCAAGGGAATAAAAGGCGCATACCGAAATACCTCTACCTCTGCGATCAATATTGGCACCGTCACCCATCAGTGGGTAGAAGGCGCTATACGGTGGAAACTCGAAGGGGGTGACCCCCCCTCCATGCCCCCTCAGAAAGAGGCTCAGAAGGCAATAGAGGCGTTCAGAGCGTGGGTTTCAGAGAACGATGTCGAGTGGCACTCAGCAGAGCGGAAATTGTACCACCGAACCCACAAATATGCAGGCACAGTGGACGCTGTGGCGACCATCAATGGGGAGTATTGCGTTATCGATTGGAAGACTTCCAAAGCCGTTTACCCGGAGTATTATCTACAGGTAGCAGCCTATGCGAAGGCCATCGAAAACATGGACGGGGTTGACGTAGACTCTGCCTACATATTAAGATGCGATAAGAAGACTGGCAAATTTGAATGTGTCAAGTCTGAGAATTTCGAACTGGACTTTGACGCTTTCCTAGCCGCCCAACGGCTGCGCCGTAGGCTCAAGGTTCTCAGTAAGAAACGTAAGTGAAGATTGATTGGTATAAAGGTGGCGCATATAATCATGGATACATTGGAGACTATCGATGCGAACGATTCAAAAAACAGGACGGCTCTTTGTGGTTTCTCCTTTCTTCAACCAAGAAGACTTATCTCTGCTGCAAAGGGCCGTTCGACTCTCCCGAAGAAAGGGATCAAGCAATCATAAATGAGGTTAGGAAACGTGACAGAAACTAAAAGGTGTAGCGGGTATAAAGGGGAGTGGGCTTGTGATTACCCAGATCACATGGTTCCTCTTGAACTCTTTTCACTTGATTGTACCGCGCAATCAGGACGGCACAGTTGCTGTAAGGATTGTCAAAAACTTTATGACACCATGTATAACTCTAAAATATCTGAGGCTATAAAATTAGTTGGTTCGCAAAAGATATATAGGTCTATGACTAGGGAAGGGCGCAAAGAGATTTTTGCCCTACTAGATGGTAATGTAGTAGACATCCAGCCTAAGTTAAAATCTGAATTTGGTAAGTCAAAACCCATGACCAAGCGGGAAACTACCAAGGTTGATGGTAAGGCGGTACCGGAGGGTTGGGTGTACGTTGTTCGCAATCCAGATGTTCCATCCATAATCAAAATCGGTAAGACGTTTCCCGACGGCATACCTGACATCATGTCTAGTGCCAGACGTTTTGGTAGGTCAGAGTTGGTGGATAAGTTTTGGTTCGAAGAGGCGTACAAGGCAGAGCAATCGATACACACACTATTGAACCGCTTTAATCTTAGGACGTTAGGCCGCACCGATTGTGGTACGGAACTATTTAAATGCACAATAGAAGAGGCTATGGATGCAATCACTAAAGTTCAATCAGAAAATGATAGGCCAAGCATCGCTGTGGGCGCATGACATTGGCAGAATTAAGAATTCTATTACAAAGGGGCGGGGGAACTACGCGGGAAGACTTGGTGAATTAGCACTTGCGAAACATCTTGGCGTAGACGTGGAGGATAGTAAGGACTACGATATTATCTACGAAGGAAAAAAGATAGAGGTGAAAACCAAGCGAAGGGCTGTCAAACCACAGCCTGATTACACAGTCAATATAGCGGCGACCTCCCTACATCAGAAGCCGGACACCTATGCGTTTTTGAGCCTAGAATATTTGGACAGGGATAGTTCCGGGAACTACTCTGACCTATTGAATGTTTGGTTATGTGGTTACAAAGATGCAGATCAATTCTTCGAAGAGGCAGAGTTCTGGCCTAAAGGGACACCTGACCCACCATCCTTTAAGACCCATCGTGATATGTATGTGATGAAGATCGGGGAACTGGATGAGAGATTATAGTAATTGGAAGGAGCAGTACGAAAAAGATCAAGAGAACCGAAGGCTTTGCTTCGCTAGGTTCTGTTGGGTCAACAGGTATAACCTTACCCCATCAAAGAAGTCTACATGGGAGGAGCGGTTTGAAGAGATGGAAGGTATCAGTTTATCAAGGTATGCAGGGGAACGCATGAGAGAACGCAGCCGGAAGGAAAAGCAAGAATCCCGTAGTAAGTAGGCTCCCCCTCATTCTCCCCTAGTGAGTCATGTCGATCAAGGGTGGTGGCGATCTTTATAGTGTCTTCATCTTGCGACACCAACCAACCCACCGACTCCATGACCGGGCACTCTACTTTGTCGGCGGTAGTCCAATCAGAATACTGAATTATATCCCGCCAAGTAATTCTTACTAGCGCTTCTTCTTTACCTTCTGTAGCGGCCCCGGTATGATCCACCCGATCACCATTGGAAGTAATAGAACTAAGCCTAACAGCCATCCGCCCATACCCACAAGTTTACCGAGTAACGTGAAGAAGTTATCAGGCGCCTTGTTGACAACAGTGTCTGCTGTGACTGCAATTGGCTGACCTTTAGCGGGGCTTTCCGCAGTTAAAGCAGAGGCAGTCGCAGCCGTTACGCCCCCGACCACCGCTGTCGGTACAATCGCACCCCCCGTCAAGGCAGTCGTTGCACCCACAACTGCCGTTGTCGCGGCGCCAGTCATTAGGCCCGTCTTTATCTTCCCCAGACTGCATCCTGCGATACCTAACGTACAGACTAGTATCAGCCAAAGACGTACATAACGGCGATTATTATTACTGCTGCCCATAGCGGTTTATCCTCAATGTGTCGTAAAACGGTCTTAATTATATGCATATTCTCTCCCTTTATTTTGTATCCGTTATAAAGTAAATGATGAGCCACATCCACAGGAAGATGCTCCCGTAGGTGGGGTGAAATGAAACGACGGTCTGAATGGATCGTTGTCCCAATCCATAACTGCATCTCCAAGTAAGTCAAGGGAATGGGCATCAGAGTAGATAGTTTCTGAAATCATTGTCGCATCCGTTGGTAATTCTCCAGTGGGCGATAGCTTTATTTTGTAGCCGGAACATCCTCCACCTTCGAGATATATTCCTAAATATCCGTCGCCATTTATTACTTGGTCTACCTTGTTTTGTGCTGCCTCTGTAATAGTCATTAGTCAAGTATCTTCCTTACCACTTCTCGGCCCTCCCAATTGTTTTCAACCGCTACCTTATGTTTTTCGCAGGCATACCTTGTGTCAGTGTCTGCGTTGTCCTTCCACCCATTGCGGGACAGGGTACGCTTCATTTCAAGGCATCCCGGCACCCCCATCTCTAACCACTCCCCATCCTTTTCATGGTGACCCATAAATTCAATGAGGTTACCATTAAGGAATAGCATAAGAACGAACATTGTTTTAATTACCATTGTGTGCCTTCAAGTTTGCTACGTTATCCTTTAATGTCTCCACCTTTCCCTCAAGCGTTTCTATTCTCTGCTTGTAGAAGTCCAGTGTGAGGGCTTGTTGTTGATCGAATGGTGCCTTACCTGTCTCAATGTTGGAGAGTAGTTTGTCGAACTCTCCCGACAAGTGTTCAATTAACATGAACTGCTCTGCATCAGCAGGGAGTGAACCGAGATCACCTCTAGGCCACTTGATCCTGAACTCTGTATTCTTCACTAGATCAGAGTTTACAAGGATCATCTCTGTCTCTATCCTGTTAAGCCTTTCAATGATGCCGAAGTAAGCCCAGACCCCTACCGCAACAGAAGCGATCAAGGAGATCAGATTGCGTATCGGCATAGCGAATTTAGTTCTATCGCTTACATCAATCGCGTCGCTCATTAATCGTAACTATAACCCTTGGTACTTTGCTGTATTTGATTACCTTGCAAAGCCTCAAACAATCTGGAGTGCTGATTCTCTATGGCATCATTACGATCATTTATTCTCTCTAACTCTTTACTGAGTTGATCTACCCTGAACCCCATCACATCAAGACCTTCAATGGCTTTCTCTATGGCTGGAATAGAAGTCCCCTGAATACCGCCAAGCCTTTCAACTTCAGATGATAAACTTGCGGCCCACCATATCCCGGCAGCAGTTTGACTTACTAGAAAAATAATGATACCAAAGAACTTAGCGTCTATATTCATTTGGGATTTGACCACCGCTCGTTAAGTACAGAATTTAATTCCTTTATCCTGTCAGAAACCTTGCCTGTAAGAATCCAAGGGCAAAGCCCGTGAATTACAGAAACAACTGCAAGAACGAGAAAATCAAAACAAAGTTGTAAAGTAAAACGTAAATGGTTTCCATAAGACTGATTAACTATTTGTAAGTGAGTGCATTTCATTTGAATATGTACCATAGAAGTCCAGAGAGTGCAGCAATATCTACACAGATAGACCAGCATAGGTATGCTTTAAGAGCGTACCTCTTCCACTCAACGCGGCCTCTGATATGTTGTACTGGGTAAAACAATTGCATCTAACTTTTCCTCTAATCTAATTAAGTGATCCATGATTTCCCCGAACTGGTCATCAGTTCTGGCAACTACTCTTTCTAATCTATCCTCAACGTTCTCTAACTGGAAAGATTGTATCGCTACGCTCTCCCTCAGATCATAGATGAATGTGAACCCACCGATTATTAAACCTACAGTGGCTACTATGTGGCCTACTGACAGGCTCTTATTCAGTTGGGTTCCATTGCTCATAGTTCTAATTTCTCCGACTCATCTCCAAGGTGTATTATTTCCCACACTGTCCCGCCTGTAATGGCGCAGACCACCACCCCGTCCTTATTCTGATGAAAACTCAGGAACGTCCAAGATGGTTTCACTGGATTATACATAATAGCCCCAAAGGAATGCTCGTTCATCCACCCCTTTCCAATTGGGTATTCATCCAACACTTCCTGATGATATGTAATTGCCTCATCCATGCTATCTTCACCAGTCCAACACACAGCTTTAATTGGAAACTCGTGTGGGAACATCTTTGCTGATGCAGCCAGCGGTAACAACAGTAACAACACTAATAACTTTTTCAAAATATTTCCTATCTACCCATTGCCTGTTCTATTAAGGACAGGACGTGCTTAACAAGTTCTGGGTTCCTTGCCACCTTTGAACGACCCAGAAGATTACTGAGTTCAGTCAGTTCATACGCAAGACTTGCACCTTCATATCTAGCCTTGGCACCTCTCTCACGCTCGTATATTCTAGCACCAATAGCCGCCCGAATCAACCTTGCGGCAGGAGAAATATCATTAGTTGTTCTCTGCGCTCCGGCCCAAGACTTACGACCTTCCTTCTCCCCAAACAATCCTAATGGGTTAGCCCTATCTATCTCCCCAAGAAGGACAATAGCCTGAGCGAGATGCCTCTGCTTAGGGGTCATCTTCACCCCAAGGAATGACTCCGATCCCTCAGCGCCGGGAACACTCTTGAAGAATCCTTCACCCCAATCCTTTCCATGAGTCTTTCCAAGATGCTCCATAAAATCAATGGGCTTCTCTCTAAAACTGTCCCAGTTCATTAGAATTTCTAATGGAACCTTGAAGAGTGGGGTTCCCATCTGTGCTACAAACTGACCGAACGACTTTGGATTGGTGAATATCTTATTGAGTTCTGCGGTGGGCAGATAACTCATAGCGGTAATAAATGTATAAGTATCCTCCGCCTGTTTCCCGCTTATCATAACAGGGAACTGATCCTTAACCCATTGCTCTATGTCATCATCATTGATCTTAGGTACATCTCTTTGTATACCACCCACGATGATGTTTATCTTGTTTGCGCGATCAGGGTGTTGAAGTACAGCGTGGAGTTGTGCGGGGATATTCTTTCGCGTCCAAGTATAGAACGGAAACATTCTTTTCATGGTCTGCTTTTCAAATGGAGACAGGTCGGCGTAATCAAAGAGAGACTTACGCACCATCTGAGCGGCATCTTCTATGTTGTCACCCTTGGCTAACCGGTCAATGAACAGAGCCAGTCTAGCATTATTCTCTACCGTCTTACCGGCTGCGAAGGCTTTGTTGATCCCCTTCCACTCGGTGGCACCGGGGATATTAGATGCGCCCCTGAGAGCAGCCTGCTCTATGTCAGTTCCATACAGACCAGCCTCATATATACCACTGTTTACTGCGGCCTCCCAGATTTCCTCTCTGGTCATGCCTGTGCCGGGAACCTTAAATGATGCGTCTACAGCCTTACCTGTGAGCCTTCCTGCCAGCCTGTCAATATCGCTGACGATATCACCCTTCTTATACTGCATAGCCTTCTGCACAGCAGCAGCCTGACCATAACGAGCGGGGTTAGTCAGCCCTCCAATAAACCAGTTGTTCCAGAAGTTACTGAATGCATTACGTGAATGCCATGCCGGTCTTAATGCGAGAGCATACTTCTTCCACCATCTCTGCACTTCATCGAATGACTTGAGATAAGCGCTAAGACGCTTAGGATCGCTTACCACCCACAACTGCTTATCGAGTATCCTCTTGGCTTCTGCGGGAATAGCATGACCATCAATCTTTAAGAAGTCTGCTGGAAGTGGATTACCATCCATATCAAACAGGGTCTTCCTTCGTCCTACTGGGTGAACATATCCTTCTGGAGCATTTCCAAGTGCAACCCCTAATTCATCTACAAGCCTATCCTGCATACGATTCCTGAACAGGGCATTGCGACTCCACTTCTTCCTAAGTGTGCGGAGAACCAAGGGGTCATCCATGAATGTGGTGCGGCCTCTTGCCTCATTTATCTCTCGTATAGTTCCGGGTACTCCCCGGCCTATTGCATAGGGAAGGGCTTGATTAAAGAATGAGGATACCTTCTGACTGAGTGTTGCCCCTTTATCTAAGACATGGGGGTAGAAACCACCAACCCCTAACTCAGCGGCTCTCTCCGCTTGACCACTCTCTTCTGTTATCCGCATGATGTCTTCTACTTCAAGTCCAGCGGCCTTCTCTTCCGCTAAGATGTCTGACATATACTTGCGCTCACCCTCAGCGAACCCAACAGCCTCATCAGACATAGCAGCCAGTTCACTGTCTGGAGCGATACGAGTCTCTCCACGCAGCCTAGCCTCATCAACCTGAGAGGGGAGTGCACCTGCCTCCACATCCTGAAGGAGTGCGGATTTTAATTCTGGTACAGAGACACCGGCTCTCGCTGCGATTGCCGCCAACTCCTCATTAAGAAGGAATTCTTCTCTGTCAGACAGGATGTTAGCGCCTCTCTGTTGGCGCCTGAGATCATCCATGATCCTCTTGGCCTTACCTGCGTCACCCACATAAACATTGAACGCTTCGAGTGCATTACGGATACTCACTGGGCCGACGGCAGCGTTGAATCCCGCCTGTACCGGTCTGGTGGCTGCTATCATTTGCATAGCACCCCTTATCAATTTATACGGTACGCTGATAACAGCCGCTGGAGTATAAGTAAGTGGGTCACCAGCGATGTTAGCACCTATGTCACCAGCTACACTTGCTATCTTTCCTGCGGTTCCTGTCTCTGCTAAGTCAGTTCTAATCTGCTCAGGGAAGTAAGATTTAGAACTTGGATCACGCCACCCCTGACCCATGCCCTCTAAAATTCTCTGAGCCATTGTGCGCTCATCCATTACGGATGCTTCTTCAGGCCCAAGTTCTTCCCATGCTCCAGCCAATGCACCTCTTGGCCTATCAAGGTTCATAAGAACATCCATGAACTTAGAGCCTGCAACCCTAGCGCCTTGACCAGTGGCTTCTATACCACTCTGTACTGGTTCTGGGAGCGCCCCATACCCTGCGGAAACTGCTTGTGTGGTTAAGTCAAGAATCTGAGAGGCCGGTGATTCACGATTCATCTGCCTTAAAAGATCATCCACATTCATAAGAACATCTTCTTTAGAGGTGGGAACATCCCCCTCTGTATACGGATTATCTATATTGCGTAAGAGATCATCTACAAGTTTACGCTTTTGTTCTTCCGAAAGTTCAGTGACATTCTCAGCCATTAGAAATTAACTTTCCGATTTCTATACGCTTCTGGATCATATCTAAATAAAGAATAATCAGTGTTAGCACCCCAATAATCGGCATATTTCTGAAACTGTGCTAATTTAGCCTTCTCTAAATTCATCCTATCAGCATCAGTCAACTTAACAGTTTTACCTTCATCATTCTTATACTTACCGGCAGAAAGACGCTCATTTATTGCGCCGACAGCATTTCTCATAGCAACTAAATTAGGCTCAGAATTATTATTCATAGCAATACTTCTTGAGTCTGGATGCATAGCCTTCATTGCTGTCGCTTCTCGATACATACGATCCTTAAACTGAGGGTCTAATAACTGAGCAAGATATTCATTAGATGCCCTACCAACCCTTTCCATTATTTGCATCGTTCTGGTAAAATTATTCTGCGCTTCCCTGATATTTTCTGGCGTACTTAATTCTCCACCAACAGGGAATGGAGCAACCTGAAGCATACCTTCAAACGTCTTCTGATTCCTAAGCATTGCTGGATCAGTTGGCTCTGTAGGTCTACCCACACCCTTCTCTACAGATTCTAAATTACTTATAACCTTTTCATAAACAGCCTGCTTATCTTTTTTCGCTATATTTGGATCGGCTGCTATAGCAGCATCTATTTCCTCCTTATACCTCCTTGCGGTATCAAAGTCATCAGCAGCAACATCCCAATCTTCCTTATACGTTTCAAAATACTCACGAGCAGGAACAGTAACGAAGTCTTCATCTTCATCAGCATCCGCCGGTATTTTAATCTCCTTACGGAATTGATCTATAAGGCTGTCTTCATTACGATCTAATGGAACTGGTGGAGTCTCAGTTTGGCCGCGCTCTGTCCTGATCCATCCACCTGCGGTCTTAGTAAAGCCAATGAACTCTGGATCACGGGAATGCTCAAGCATATCCCTTTCTACAGCGGCTCGAGTCGCCTCATTCGCAGGCTCACCAGCCTCTACCCTTCTATAGTATTCATTAGCGGCCCACTTGAGAAGAGCATTTTCGTCAGACTTTATTGCTTTATCTCTACGGTCTTTAGTTTTCTTTAAGTTAGCCTCAACCCTATCTCTTTTTGCACGTTGCTGCGCTATTACTAGATTCTCATCTGCCCTTGCCGCTGCATCCTCTGCCCTTGCCTCACTCCGATCAGCCCTCTCTTCTCCAGTCTGCGCTCTACGTTGAGCAAAGATACTCTGTGCTGCCTCTCTAGCAGTCTTAGCAAAGTGAGGATCAAATCCGCTTCTCTGGTACCATGCCATCTGCTCATCTATGTTACTGATCTCATCTCTGAGTATAGCGGCTCTTTGACGATTCAGAATTTCATTCTGAATGCCTTCATCAGTTTGACCCATTATATATTTAAGGTCAGCAGAACTGGATGCGCCGGTCGATGGAAGGGAACCAGAGCGTCCAACCATCTTCCTGATAAGGTTTGGCATGGCATCCTGCTTAGATTCATACCTGTTTATAGCAGACTGTATTCTCATATAGTCATCAATACTGGTTCTGGACTGAATAGCCTCTTGAGGAATAGTAGCCTCCACATTGACAGGAGACTCATATAAACCTGTACCAACGCGAGTATTACTACGTGTCCAATCCTGACCTTCTGGACTCGATAAAAACCGATTAGTCATTTCCCGCCTTTTCTCCCTGTCTTGGACAGGGGAATACATATCAAATAAACTGTATCGTTGAGCCATAGATATTACCCTAGAAGACGTCGGCGTGGTAGCCTGCTTCTAATGTTCATTAAATTAACATACTGAGGTTGGCCCTGAGCAAGAGTAGGGCCGGGCATATTAGCCATATCAACCACCGGTCTATCTTGAGCCGCATATTGACCAACCCCACTAGAGCGCGGTGCTGCTGGGCCTAGTTCAGAAGGGTTATACTGAGCGCTTTCAAATAAATCTTGCATACGCTGATCTTTCTTTTTGGAAATCACAGACATAATAGTATCTCTGAACTGAGGAAACTCCTCAGCCAACGCTAGTAATTCTTGCTCTTCTTTCATGATTATAAATTACGTAATCCAGTAACAAGACCGGCCAACTGACCCATTGAGGACAGCGGTGAAGGTGTGGCTGAACTCACGCCACCAAAATTACCGGAGATGTTAGCGAGATAGTTCTGTAGGTTCTGCTGAGGCTGACCCATCTCGTAGTTGTATCTCATCATGGATTGGTTGATGTCTTCCTGAGTCATTGCTCTACGCTCTGCCCCGACATCACCTACGGCACCAGCCATTTGTAATGGTGCGCCCATGATAGATGGGTACTGTCCAAGACCTTGAGCCTGCTGACCAAGTATCATGTTAGCCATAGGCATTCTCTGGGCCTGAGCGCTTTGATAAGCGTCATAGCCCATCGTTGCTAACTGATCCTGTAGGTTCTTTTGTGCGCCAGCAATAGCGGTGCCCTGTACCAGATTACCTCTAGTGCTACCACCCGGCTGGTAGTTGACGATACTCTCCCTGATTCCCGGTAGAATCTTTCCGGTTAATTGATTCATCGCCTGATTACCATAGACATTAGCCATCATATTGAATGGAGCCATATTCACATCACCGGCTAATAGTCCTCTTTGCTGCTCTGCGGTAAATGGGGTCTGCCCATACATCTGACCAAGCGCTGCCTGCTCTGCTGCGGCCTGCATGGCTGCTGGTCTTTCTCCTGTGGCATAATTGACTGCCATCTCCTGAGCCTGCGTCTGGTATGGATCGAATCCAGCAAGGGTCTTATCTTGGAAATAAGGAATGGGTTCATTTACACCTTTTGTATAAATATCCTCTGCGCCACGGAATGCCTGCTTGAGAGGTTCCTGTTGTGGCCCCCAAGGGTCTTGCATAGCGGTTGATGTATTAAATCCAGACATAATTATTTCCTCTTATTGTCCATTGCCCAAGTTGCTCAAAATGCCACCACTTAAAGGGCCGCCAAACCAATCACCATAAGATTCAGCATTAGTACCGGCTGCTAAAAGCGGTGCGCTATATGCTTCATATTGACGATTAAGGGCTGCTTGATGCCCACCTAACGGAGAAGTTGTATACCCCGCTTGACCCCAAGAAGGTCTATCAGCCATATACCAATCGTGATAACTATCCCATTGGTTTCCTAGTGGGCCGGTGTATCCATCTCCAGAAGAAGATGAGGATGACGCTGCTGCTGCTGCGGCTGCTGCTGAGTTATCCAAAGGATTAGCACTATAAGTTCTAGGCGCCCATGTAGAGCCGCCTCTTGGTGAGTAGTTAAGTACGCCACCCTGTGCCTGTGTTTGATAGTTTGCCAGATTATTGGCGAGAAGAGACTGCTGCGCTTGAGCGGTGCCTAGTAAACCCGGCATAGTAGGTGGGGCAAGGTGCGACCAATCTTGTAGGGCTGGTCGTGTATAAGGGGTCGACAGGTACTCTCCTGAGCCTCCGGCACCTATTTGACTTGGATTATATGTTGGTGAACCTGTATACGGTTTTCCCGCACCGGGGCCAGCAAGAACATTTCGGTTTGGATCATCTAAATCAACAATAGATGCCAAGATGCCAGAAGGTGGTGGAGTTGTCGTGGGTTGCCCTTCCAAGATACCGGCTCTTGCATTACCACCCCATGAGCCTATGGATTTCCATTCATTCGCCTTACCCCTCACCACTCCATGCTGATCGCTAAATCGTACCTCTTCTCCTGTAGGCGCACCACTTGAATCTCTTATAACATATCTATCATTGGTAGAATTAACTTGTCCTTCAGCCCATAATGGAGTGTCCTTACCCTTAAGCCTGTACATACCTGACTGAACTGCACCGACTCTTGGATTACCCTGACCACCACCTTTAGCGAAAGCAATATCAAAAATTACATCGTTAGCGCCCCTATAGTTTTTATCTGCTAAATCTGCCTTTAATCTAGCATTGTAATCCCTAATATCTGCTCTAGAATAACCCTCAGTTGGGATATTAGTTCCGTGAAAAGTATCCGTACCTTTCTTCGCTATCGGAACATTTGGCCTATAGGTAGTAGGGCTGCGTCGCTCTGCTGTATCGGAAGGAGAGTCCTTAATATTTCCACCCGTAGTCTTCTCTTTAGCGTCTTTCTTTTTAGTGTCTTTCTTTTTCTTATCTTTAGCAGCCTTATCCTTAGCAGCCTTATCTTTAGCAGCCCTATCTTTAGCATCCTTGGCAGCCTTATCTGCTTTTCTCTTTGCAGCCTTCTTTGCAAGCTCTCTTTCGTTAGCCTTTATAGCTAAATCCAAGTTTCGGGCGCGTATGGCATCCCTGTTCGCTTTTTCTTCCTTGGCAGCCTTATCTTTAGCAGCCTTATCTTTGGCTATTTTTGAAGTGAAAGCGCCTTTATCTCTTATGACATCTTTTGTTCTAGCCATATCAGTGCATCCTAGCCGTTAAGTCTTTTGTTAGTATATGATAACTGCATTCCCAATCCCTCAATATTTTAAGCCAACCCTTACGGCCCCATGCCTCTAATGATGTGCACCCCATGTTCATTGCCCAGTGTTCTATGTCCGGTAGGAATTCTATCCAACGCGCCATCTCTACGCCACCAAGTGCTATGATGCGTAGAACTCTCTTGCTGGGGTATGGTGCTATCTGGGTAACCATGCAGGCTAGAACTTCATTCTTGCTGATTGCCACCCATAACTGCATATCTCCAGTGGAAATATGCTCGTAGTAATCCTCTAAAGTAGCCTCACCCTGAGAGTGGTCAATAACCTGTTGTATATAGCCTGATATATGATCCCAAACGACATTGATGTCGTCCGGTGAAATCATGGCTATCTTACAGTTTATTCCAACTTGATCCGTACCAATAAATTCCTTCGCCCGATCCCGGATTCCAATCCGATCCATCGGCGAATCTGATGTCTCCGGTTCTGGGTCTTGCCGGTGCTTCATGTGTTCTCTCTAGTCTGAATGTTGCTTGATTTAATAGGATATCCCCTAGTCTTTTCAGTTCGGTAACAAGATATAATCCCAGACTCTCTGGGTCTGCGGGTAATGGGCCGGGTTCATAATGTGTTACAGACCTCTCTACTCTATCTACATGGGTAGCCATTATTTCCTCTTTCTATTCTTTACTTTCTTTTTCTTCTTTTTATCTTCTTTATCAAGACCTAAAGATTCTGCCAATAATCCGCGATAATTCCAACGTGCATCTTGTAATGCTGTAGGAATTCCTCTTACTCCACCAAGCCTAGTTTCTTGTATTAACTGATGTCCAAGACCAAGTAATCCTGATATTGCCGTTGGATAAATAGATCGCTTACCAAAATCTGCTCCGGTTCTATAATGATACCCACCTTCTCCATGTACCGGCAAACCAGCCTCTCTTAAATTTCCAACTACTGTACCATGATCCCTTAAATTACCCGGCGACATACCACCTAAAAGACCTCCTGCATATTCATAAGGAGAATATTGATGATATGGATTGTACCAATTTTCCCACCACTTCCTCTCAGTCATTAGTTCATCTTCGAGCCTCTATTCCCTGCGTTCTTAACGTCCAGAGCATAGCCGTCCAATCTCCATGTCTGATCTCCGGTGGATTCAAATTTCACACCGATATATTTTCCTGTAACCCTTACCGGAACTTTTGATTGTGAGTCAGGATTAAATGTATACGGGCCTTCCCATGTAATACTTTCCTCTGCCGACATCTGTGCGCCCACATAGACGTTCACAGCATTCGCGTCTGAGGATGACATCTTGGGCCATACAGACAGAATCTTCTTCACTGTTGAAGCATTAGGCTGTCCTGACTCATCTACGGTTAGTCCTGTTCTTTCAATGTAGGATGTCATGTTAGTTCCATCCTTCGTGTTCCCGGTTTCATGCCGATACATTTTAGTGTCGGTTGGGGAAGCCATTACCAGAGATTTACCAGCCGTATTAGAGAAGGCAGAGGCACCCGCTGTATTCCAATTCAATGCATTATTAGCCCATGTAGATGTATCAGCAGACCATGAGGCAGAGGATAATGGGTCGCCTTCAATACCATATCCAATCATTGATGTTTCTGGAAGGTCGCGCTCAGTAAATGTCTCATTCGCCCAATTCCAAACCAGAGCCTTGTCACACTGGACATTTGTTGTATTTCCAGCGGATACATAGCAAGCCCACATCTCTGTGTTTCCGTAATCCGCAACTACAAATGCTTTCTCATGTTCATCACCATTCATATTACCGAACAAGTAATCCCTCATTTTATGAGGAAGAATAGATGCAACCTTTATGCCATCGTTTATGTAGATGTCGCCATTACCAAAGATAAAATGCTTGTCCCCGAATTCAGCCACACAGTTTGTAGATAATGCGCCAATCGTTGGAGAGAGTTGGCGAAATGCAAAGATAAATGGAGTACCCACATACGACATCTGGTAAATTGAGTCCTCCTTATAGATCATAAACTTGTCTGTTAAAGGAAGGCCATCTAATATGGCTCCCTTTGAATCAGCAAGTTCATACTCACCAGCATCGACCGTTGCCGAAGTTTCATCCCAAGAGGTCGGAACAGCTTGTATAGCCGCCTCTGTTGACCACTTCACCACATTTGAATACTTAGTGCTAGACTCTGTTATATTAAGGGCGATCAGGAAGGATCGGAACGCCTTAATGGATTTACATTCAGTAGAGGCTGGCCAGTTGCTCAAGTCTGCCATTCTAGTACCTACTGCGGGTACGCCGGAACTCAATGCCCAGAACTGGGGGTCATCAACACCGTTGGTCATAATGAGAACACCACCCAATACAGTAGATACCCAGCCACCTCTGGCTGTGGCACTGTAATCACCGGATGATCTGGTTATGTCAGTCCATGACGAACCGTTGTGGACATAAATCTTAGTCAATCCACCGATTATCCAGTAGGATGCAGTACCAGCTACTAAGTTTGTAATGTAGTAGGGTGCAACAGGACAGGAGGCCATAACCTCCTTATAGCCGGGGGTCTTCTGAATAGCCCCATGCTCTGCCCTTATATTGTTGCCATCCGTCCAGACGTTATTGGGCAGTTGCCAAGCATTGATATCCTTGACAATCCCAATCTGCCCGACTTGATCAATCGGGATTAAAGCCATGTTAGGGCTTTACCGGCCAGCTAACGGCTTTTACTTCTTCTGCGGTGGATAATCCCGCTGGAAGATCACGCAAGTCTTGACGATACGCTGTCATTGCGTCAGACATGGTTACGTCCTGTAGGGCGTACCAGTCTGTAGCAGACAGTCTGCTGGTACGGTCTGATCTTAACCCCGCCATTGCGCGATCAAAAGCACCGGCCTCCCATTCAGCCTCTTCCGCATCTCTTGCTGTTTCTTCTTCCGGCGTCAGATTCATTCTTACACCGTTTACCATTTTAGTTCTTGCCATCTAAATTACTCCTGAAGTTATTCTATTCCGTACATCTGAATCGTACCGTCGAAATTACCGCTGCTCATTGCAAACTTAATCGCATTAATTGCTGTTGTTGTGTTGTAATATCCTGCTACAAAAAAATCATATGCAGCGGCTCCAGACATATTACCGCCTACTCTAGATAAATAATGCTTCACATAAGTGGTGCTGCTTGGAGAATACAGTGTATAAATTCCAGATACCGCAGCATCAGCAGCTGTATCCAAATCCTGAGTTAGAGACTGTGGCCCAGTTGCTTGGGCTAAATCCAGATAACTGTTGTATCCGATATCCGCACTCGCAGCATCCTCTGTGTGAATCGACCTCCAAAATGTTGATGTTGCTGTAACCCCGTAACTACTTCCTCCATCGGTACTCGCTGTAACGCGAATTGATTGGCTACCTGAGGCTGCGTTTAGGTCTGTAATCACAAACATATACTCGTCATAGGTGCCGTCTATGCCGGAAGTAAATTCTATGGATGCAATATCTGTCGAATCAGAATTAGTTTCAATAAGTGTTGGTATACCCATTAGCCTACTCCGTACATTTTTATAGTGCCGTCGAAATTGCCGGATGAGAACTTAAAATCAATAGCATCAATATTATCCGTCGTGTTAAAATAGCCAGATATAAAGTGGTTATAACTGCTATCCGCGCCATTGAGACTATTTAACGTTGCATAAAAATGTTTTACATAGGTTGTGCTACTGGGATTAAATAACCATAAAGTTCCAGCACAACCTTCATCAGAACCATTACCTACATCTTCAGCCAACTGCTGGTAAGCCGTTGACTGTGGTAAATCTCCTGCGGTGTCATACCCCAAAGCTGGCCCGGCTCCAGATTCTTGATGATAAGCCCTAAACCAAGTCGTAGTCTTTGTTACGTTGTAATTACTGCCACCATCTATGCTGCCATTAAACGTAAATTCTGCTAAATCAGTTGCTGGATTTATATCTAAGAACTTAAATATAAAAAGTTTATAAGTGCTGTCTATGTCGGAAGTAAATGCTGAATTAGTAGCATTTGACGGTGCATTAGTTGTTATCAGTGTCATTGCCATATTACTTTACTCCCCACATCTTGATCTTGCCGTCAAAGTTGCCTGACGAGAACTTAAATTGAATATCGTCAATTGCCGTTGTTGTATTGAAGTAGCCCGCCACAAAAATATCCAAAGCGTGATTTGCGGAATGATGTCCTTGGATTCGTGAATAAAAGTGCTTTACATAAGTTGTTGATGACGGATTAAACAAATGTAATTCTCCGGCACAGGATTCATCAGAACCATTACCCTGATCCCGCTGTAAATCCTGAAACGCTGTACCCTGCGCCTGATCATTAGCGGTCACGTAGACCAATTCGTTATCGGCACCGCTTTCCGGGTGACGCGCATTGAAATTGGTGGTGGTCATGGTTTCGTCGTAGCCCGATGCGCCAGCAGCATTGGCTTGAAAACTAAAACGCGCCTCATCCGTAGCAGGGTTTATGTTATAGAACTTGAAAATGTATTCCCCGTAAGTTGAATCAATTCCAGAATCAAACGTCAGTGCTGTATCTCCATCAGCAGTCTGTGACGAAATTAGAACTACATCTCCGGTAGATACACCGGCCACTCCCATGATGGCGGCTTTGTGCGCTCCTAATGGCATAATATTTTCCTCACTTCATGTCCGTCCCGGCAGCAAAGCCGTACCAAATGGTTCCGCCGTCTATTGTCATAAACGTCAGAATGTCTATTCCACTAGATGTTAATGATGGGGCTGAACCTCCAGCCCAATCTACTGATGTCGGCCAAGTTAATGTTGCGCTTCCACCATTAGTAACTATTAATGTAAAGGAGCCAGCATTTCCAGTAGCGGGGGGATTGGTAAAAGTCAGTGTTTGGTTTCCAGATAGAGTATAAGTCTGAACATTCCCTAAACTTAAATCAACTGCATTTGCTGACATGGCAACTTTAGTTTCCGCATAATCTGTGAATCTGGGTCTGCCTATAACTTCGTCAGCACAAGCAATACCACCACCTAAAGTCATGTCCCCATTAACGTCCATTGATATTCCGGCAGCGGTTCCATGCGCTACACCACCGCCTATCTCTAACTTATCTGTTCCGTCATCAATACCTATACGGAAGTCAGCAGCGTTCCCGTCAAAATTAAGATAAGTATCGACGGCTGCTCCATCGCCTATGGTAACCGTGTCATCAGTAATGCTTAGTATTTCATTTGTTCCTACAGTAGAGCCTTCACCAATAATTAGTTTATCAGCACTATCATCTAAGGCTATGTGAAAATCCTTCGCATTTCCGTCGAATACAATCGCTGTATCCACAGCAGCGCCATCACCTAAAGTAACAGTGTCATCCGTTAGACTTAAAATAGGATTTGTGCCTACAGTCGAACCTTCACCGATAAGCAATTTATCTGCTGAATCATCTAGCGCCACATAAAAGTCTTTGGCGTTCCCATCGAAGACAATGGTTGTGTCTTCTGCCCCAGCATCACCAATGGTAAGCAGGGGAGTTGTGCCGGTAATTTTTACGTCGCCAGCAATTGTAACAACACCTGACGCTTGTGTAAGAACTTTTGAATCTGCTGACGTACCAAGCGTAGCAATATCAAGATAGTTCATCTCTGCTTCTGAAGCAGTAACAGCAGTTGTTCCAGAAAGGCCGCTGAACTGCGTCTTTAGAACAGTTTTGAGCATCCTAAGATGATCATCACCAACTGATACAGAGTCTGAAGC
>VTLG01014872.1_pt1 | contig 23411 bp, 28 predicted proteins | sample 4694571 | NCBI WGS metagenome assembly VTLG01 (sample SAMN12604809, study PRJNA352737) | marine metagenome | biome: ENVO:00000447; feature: ENVO:00000209|ENVO:00000569|ENVO:01000036; material: ENVO:00002151; isolation source: viral sequences binned using virsorter ...
CCCTCGATGGTCATAGCCACTGTCCATGTACTGATGGTTGTGTGAGCGTATTCCCAAGTCTGGGGGTCTCTTCTCGTCCCAGGCTTTTTGTACGTCACCCCGTTTCATCTCTTGCCACATCTCTAGGGCGTTTTCAGCCCACACATCGAAAGCATACAAGGCACTATAGGAGCGTCTGGTGTTCGCCCTTTGGCCCATTCTACCATGATGAGCAATGTCTAGGCGTACATCACCAATGTCTAGCCTACGTCTGTAGCTGGAGTACATTCCTGTGTCGGGGTCTTGCTCGACGGGCCACCCTTCTTTGTACAAAGCCCTGGCAATTCCTTCTTCTGACTCTGCCGATCTTCCGACATGGGTAGGTGTTCCACGAACTACATGAATTTGTTTCGGTCTAAGTCCTAACGGGACGGCCAACGACTCCATTGCTGTTCGGATGTGGATACCTGTTAGCGGACTGGCTATCTGGGCTGTCCTATGATGATCTCCATCAATTAAATCACCATTCAAAACTAGGTGTAGGGTATTTTTTCGTGCTAATCCTTGAACGACTTTCCAGTGCTTTTCCCATTCTTCCCATAGCCATAGCTGTGCCTCCGAGGGATCGTACCAACCACCATCATCAAGTTCGATTCCCGTAGCTGGACACAACCCGATAGTTGATCCACAGTGCAGATCCCCTGCAATCGCTATGACAGTAGACATAACTCTACATCATCATAAGAAGCTTCAATCCAAACTTTCGCACCACACGACAAAGGCTTATCAGGTGAATATACCACCTTACTGGGTCCATTGATCTCCACGCTTTTAGCATACTCGTTGGATTTGTAAGTTTTGACTGTGATTACTGGCTCTCGCTCGCCAGTCTTGGCGTTGCTTCGGATCTTGTGCTGGTTGATGTGGATGATCGCTTTCATCACTCGCCCCAGAGGGCGTAGCCAACTCCTAGCCCTGCGACAGCCATCCACCAATCGGCCTTAATTCGTAGTCCCAAGGATGGCGTCATCGAACTCCTGAGAGCTTCGATCTCTAATTGCTGTATCCGAGTCCTATCCTCGTATTCTGTGACCACGTTTCTAAGACTGATAATCATCTCATTCTGGGTCTGCGCCCGAAGTCTATCAGCGGCTGAAATTGCTTGTTGCACTTCAAGAGAAGTTTCCAGCGATGCAATCTGAAATTCGTAGCCCTCAACCACCTCATCAAGTTGTGCCTGTGCTGAGTCACCTAGACTAGCCCTGAGAGCCTCTGTAGTCGATTCTAAGGCACTTCGTGCCTCTTCCCTATCACTTACTAAGGAATCAAGCTGAGATTCTCGTAAAGACAAGTCTTTTAAATAATCCACTTCTAAGGAGTCGAGGCGTGATTGGATCGAATCTGCGACAGATTTGGCTTCATCAAGCTCAACAGCCTGGAGTTCTAGTTGTTCGGCATGGGAGTCAGCGATGCCACTGTAGTATTTTGCTCGCATAGAAAACTGCACAGCCAACCCCAACAGAATCACGGCCACAACGGCCATGACAGTGGTTGGTGTAATTCTTACCATCGTGCTGGGGCAGCCCTTCCCAGTTTACCCCTCACATCTAAATGGGTAAAAGTGTCGTAGCGGCCAATCCCGAAGGTTTTAGATTCTGGGTGCATTTCTAAAGCTAATGCAACTTGTCTTGGCGTGAAACCCACCTTGACTATATCACAAGCACCAAGGGTTAGGTGCATGGAGTTAGAAACACCACCAATAGATCGGTTATAATCCCTATCACGATACCATGAGTTGATAAGCACTGGAGCAGTTACGTCATACTCTCTTAGCCATTCAAGTACTCGTATAAGCATTAAGGCGTTTTTAAGTTTCGGTAGTGCAGGGGCTTCCAGGCAACAGTCGTTTGCTTTTCGACCTACGTCTGCGATTTCAAGTGGTGAAAAATGCTTTACGCCTTTCTCATCCAGAAAGGCTTGGCATAATTCTACCCATTCACTTCTCTCCACCATCTGCGAATCCTCTGTCATTGTCTTTCAGCTTGGGTCTGCGTGGCTCCCTAATTGCTGATCCGATTCCTTTTGCTACTGCGCCTACCTGCGGACCTAAATATTCTGCAATCCTGGGTCCAGCGGTCCACATCAATAATCCAGTGAAAATAGTACCTAATAATGCGTACACTGCGTTTTCTACCTGGAACCATAAAGCCGAATCACATACGATTAACGCTCCCGTGAAAACTAGGCATCCTACCAGTAAAGTCCGTGCTGCGGATAACTTACCTTTTTCGTCTACTAATATGTCCCTTATCATCCTCCTACGCCCTTGCCTCCCAGTCTGTGTGCAAAACCTGACATAACACCACTCATAATTCTTTGTAACAGATTCAACTTCATAGATGAAGGTATATTGTCCATAATCACTAATCTTGCTTGCTCAAATGCTCGTTGCCCTGCTCTGCCTTCGGGGAAGAAGAGTCTCAAGAATTCTTGGCCTTCTTTAGTGCTACGTTGCATCACATTGAATATTTCAGGCCTTTTGTTCGCCCTTAATTCACCGATCACATTTCTTTGCCATACGCCCTGAAGGAATGCTTCCTGTAATTCTTTGGCACTGCCTTTTCCTCCTAAAGGACTTGATGCTATTTGATCTAAGATGCGTCTTAGCCCATCTGGAGTCATTACATCTTTCGCCTTGAATGCAATTTGGCCAGCACCTTCACCGCCTACTCCCAAGCTACCGCCCTTCAGGCTGAAGCCCATGTCGTAGGCTTGCTCTAATTGTGAGCCTAATGCGAATTGTCTATTTGCAGTCGCAAAAGCACCTTTTGTAGGTTTAACTCCTGCTCTTGTTGTCATGTTGCTGTATGCGGCTTCCATGAGACTATTCAAATTGTTTGCTTCTTTATTTAATTTGTTAGCTCTCAACGCATCACGAAGTGCAGTCATTTCTTTCACGCTCACCTGCGTTGGCTCGTATATCGGAGCAACAGTTGGCCAGGTTTCTATCGTTTCTAGCTGGCTTGCCAGCTTATCTTTTCTAGCTTGCTTTGCTGCTTCAAATGCTTCATCAAGTTGCTTGTTAAATTTAGTAACTTCTTTATTGTATGTCTGTATTTGCTTTATGCGTTTTCTTGCTGCGTCGGTCAAGCGATACTGTCCTGTGGCTGTACGCTCGTACACGGGTATTCCATCACTGGTTGCATAAACCATATTTTCACTGCCTCTGGGGGCAGGAGCATTATCTATTCCTCTATTGGCTGGGGAGACTGCTAAATTATCCATTCGATCACCCTCTCGCAAAGCTCGATTGGCGGTATTGTACCAAGTGCCATCTGGATTATAACCTTGCGGCCTTTTAACCAACTTAAAATCATCCATTGTTCCATACTTTCTGGAAGCTCCTCGTTCTACTGGTTTAAGGAGTCGGTCAACCTGTCCTATTACAGAATTACTGGTATACATATTCTGCAGTTCCTGCACTTCTTTAGCCGCTATTGTTTGGCCGTCAATGTTTATGCCAGGAGCTTCTGGTTGACGTATAGTCCGTCTGTTATCTAGTCGTGCCATCACACTTTTAATCAATTCGCCACGACCTCCTGCTTGATCCATGTCTTGTATCAATGCTCTATTACTGTGCAACCAATCAGAAAGCTTCTCAACAGCCTCTAATTGTTCCTTCTGAAGTGTTGTTCCACTTGATGGTATAAATTCACCTGTGGTTTTACTGAAACTACCCTTGCTTAATACGTCGAAATTTTCAGGCTTAAAGAAGTTGTCTACCTCATCAAAAGCACCATCTGTCATCCTTCTACTTCTACCGATAATATCGGGGCTTTCTAGTAGCTCATCTAACCTTCTAGCCACCACTACGCCCTCATCGGGTGTGCCTACCAAGCTTTTCCTAGCACCACCCACAAAAGGTAGCCTACGGCTTACTGTCGAAATGGCTGCACTTCCCAACCCGATTGGTCCTGCTCCATATTGGTCTAACAATCCTTGTGCGGATCTAGCAGTAGACTCCAGCCTTTCTGGAAGTGATCCTTCGGTTTTACCTACGTTATAAATACCAAGATCCGCTGCCATCAGAGGTACGTCTGTCAGTATGCCGCCTAGCCTTGGATCTTTAGACACTCCTGGCAATCGGGGTAGAAGAGTTCTTTCGTCTACACCTCTGCGAATAGTCCTTCCGATCCCAGGAAGTTTCTTAGCTCCCTGAATAAACTTACCGCCTCCGTACAGCATTCCTAATAAACCACCACCAAAAGTTGTTTTGGGGAATTGTTCTCGTTGGCCTTGCAACCTAGCCCGATACGCTTCTGTGCCTTCTTCACGATCCATACCGCCTGGAATCAATCCTGTGATTAATCCTGCTAGTTCGTCAGTCAAACCAAATGAGGCATCTTGTGCGAAGCTTTCGGCTCCTGCCGCCAACTGTGAACCCAAGCCTGTACCTACTTGGTATGCAGACATTCCTGCTCTTCGTAGCTCGTCTATGCTATTAAAGCTACCAAGACCACCCTGGGCAGCTTCTTCTAAAAACGCTGCTTCAACTTCCTCTTCGGGCGCACCAGAGGCTATGATCTGATCATAAAGATCAAGAAGCTCCTGAAACTTATTGTCTGGATTTCTTTCAGCCATTGTTATTATCCACCCCAACCTAATCGACCAGCGATATTACTAGCTACACCAGATACCATATCTTTCAAACCTGCTTGATCGGCTTGATAGTTTTGGTAAACGTCCTGTTCGATTTTTGTAGCTACCTGTTGCTGGAGACCTGCTGGACTCATATGTACCATCAAAAGCGAATCTAGCTCTTTCCACTCCGCTTCTGTACTATTTTCTCCACCCAACCTATCAATCGCACCTTTTAGATCATGCATTAACTGGGTATCTGTAATACCCAAAGCAAGCAAATCATCGTCACTTGTGTTTGGATTCATGGCTGCGCCCAGTATTAACTGATTAGCCATTTTCGCCATAACTGTCTTAGGTTTTTCTCCTGGCATTGGTATTAATGCATTATAGTATCTAAGAGCTTCTGCATTTGTCATCTGCGCTCCAGACAACCAGCGAACTACTGGATTAATAGCATTAAGTGCGTTTTGCATAGCGACACCAGTTTCGTCATCGATAAATCCTCTCATTCCACCCTTTATAACGCCCTTGATTAAAGTGCTTTCCATTGCATTTGGTCCCGACACTTGATCTGCAAAATGTGCCTTCCAAAAGTTCTTGTTCAACACGCCAGCACTTTCTAGAACGCCCTGGTCATTCATCGTTATACCTGCAAGTCTGAATGCTGCTGGTAAATTCTGATATGTCGCATCGGGCTGTTGTAATCCAAGGAAATTAGTGAGAGCAAGTCTTGCCAATCCTTCATTTACACTCTGGCCCCCTCCGTCAGTAGCACCCTCTGGACGATGATTTACAATTTGAGATTGAGTCGGATTATTTTTATTCCATAGAAGGTATGAGCTATCATTCAACTTTTCATACTGCCAATCTGGCCCTAATGGTTCAGTTTCTTCTGGGAATAATTTTTCAGCAAATGTAGCAGCTTCTACTCCTCCTATCTCAGTTGCCTGTCTCAGAAGGCCGCCTTGCCATTCCTGCGGATCGACTCCTTCAGGTGGCCCTTCTACAATGTCTTGTATTAAGCCTCCAAAGGCTTCTCTTTTTCCTTGAGCTTCTGCTTCTTCTTCCGCTAGTTGCTCTTGTTCTCGTATGACTTCATCCGCAGAAGTTATTTCACCACTAAGCTCTTCTAGTCCTGCACCTAAACCTTCTCCCTGAAGCAAGCTAGTGCCTAGCTGTGTCAAACCTTCTGCCATTCCTGGCCGTTGCAATAAACTGTCTGCGGCTGACGCAAAACGCTCCATTCCTGTCAATGGCCGTATTCTTTCTGGTCTGACTTCATCCCTACTAAAGTCTATTTTAGGTAGGGGTTCAGGTGGAGAAGCTATTGGTGATATAAGTGGTGGTCTTTTACCAGCTTCTAGTGATGCTTGCACTTCCTGTTCTATTTGTTGCGCTGGAGTTAAAGCAGGAGTAGTAGAAGCTTGTACGACTTCTTCTTCCACTGTTTCTTCGGTATCAGGGTTCAACCAATCATCCCTACCTGTTGCTTCTAGTGTTGTATCCCCAATTGTATCTTCGATTAATGAAGATGTCTCGCCACCATATCTATCTGCAAATTCACCTGCTAAATCAAAATTTTCCACACCTGGCCGCCATCGGCCTTCTACAAAAGCACGAACATCGTCATCTAGTGCCATGTATTCGTCTATCTGTTTCTGTTTTTTGCTACGAGATCGTTCAGTATGAAAATCTGCTTCAACTGCGTCAATCTCTTGCTGTGTCGCTCCTCTTGCTCGCATCAAATCTAGCTGGCGTTGCAGTGTTTCTTCTTCTTTGCGAGCTTGAGTTACTTCAGCACTACTGAGAAATACAGGTTCTGGTACAGTTTCGCTATTTATTCTATCGAGCAAAGCTATAGCCTGAGTAACAAGTGGTATCCCTGCAGCATGAGGGGATGGGTCTGTGAGCTTGTCCCAGGTTTCATCGGACATCCCTTCTGGTATTTGCATCTGGATACGGCCAGCTTTTGGAATAGACCAACTTCCCCCCTCTTCCTTTGAAGGGGATGAAATGCCCAGTTCTTCCATTCTCTCATCGGTAGACATTCCAGCAAACCGATCACCAGGAACTGGTCCCGTTGCGGCAGGTGCATCTTCTGTTGCTTCTGGTGGAATGTCATCCCAGGGGATTAAACTGGTGTCTTCATTATATGGGGTCACCCCAGTATCTATATGTTCCTGCCTATATCCTGGCGGAAGCTGTGGTATAGTGTCCGTAACTAGTTGTGAGGCAGTCTCATTCTCAAATTCCTCAGTAGTTTCATATAAATCTGTTCCAGCTAAATACTTTTGTCGGTGTATGGCTTCATCCGCTTGATCAGCGTCAATACTTACACCAGAGGGTAAAAGTACTTGAGCAGGTGGCTTTATTAGTGTTGGGTCTGCTCTGCGATCATTTAAATCATCCCACTCATATCCTGAGTCACCTGGTTGCAAGGGTCTAAGAGGCCATTCGCCTATTTTCATATCAGAGTATATTTCTTGTGGGGATGTGAGGGAATCATCTATAGAAACACCATCAAATTGGTTCTCAACGTACAAAGTGTACCTGCGACGTAGTTCATTTTTATCAGGCAACCTCATTTGGTTCCAGTTATCCTGAGTAATTCCGAATGTTTCTGATGCCCATCTAGGAACACGTTCTGTGGGAACAGCATCCATATTAAGTTGTCGCTCTATATCTCTTGTAGTTATTTCACCAGGAGCCACAACAGTGTCCCCAATTGGCACCCCACTAGGAGTAAGCTGTGTTATTGGACGATTCGGTCCCAAATTAAGGTCTCGTGCTGTTGCTCTTTCAATATTTATTGAATCTCGATGAGATTGCTGATCTTCGGGTCTTCCGTAAGCTGATCTAAGTATTTCATGTCGCTCTCGATCAAACTGATAATCTGGAGAGCCGAAATTGCTGGGTTGCCTGATGACGTTGTTATAGTTTTCAAACATAGCTTTCTTTTCAGCCGCACCCATGTTGTCCCACATTTGCTGGGTGACTCCTTGAGCTTTAGCCCAATCGGGTACTGGATCTGAAGTACGCATAGCAGGTGCATTCATAGGTCTGTTTGCACCTAAATTGTTGCGTAATAAACGGCCCATTGCGTCAACTATATTTAGAGCCATTAATTGTACCTGGGATTGCGCAACGAATTCATAGGCATAGGCTTCATAAAGTTAAAACCTTTAGTTCTCATCCTGGGCAAGCTTCTGTTTGTTTGCATAGATTCATATAGTGTGGGCATTGATCTTGCTGCCTCGACTTCTGGCGTAACCTCTCTTAAAGAACGGCTTAGACCACTATGAAGATCTTGTCCTAAAGGAGTTGTACGAAAAGACAGTTGATCGCTCAATGTTTGTCCCAGTGGGGTGCGATTTATTTGATTTGACGCTCCCCCACCTGCACCGCCCTGGTCTGCTGCACCACCTCCTGGCATACTAGAATCATCCCCTTCACCACGGGTCAATCCTAATCTTTCAAACAAGCCCTTATTTGGACTCAACTGATTATACAGCCCCAAGCCAGTGGTAAACCCACCAAGCATTTTTTCCCAAGGACTAGTTTCTCGTCCATAGTCTACCTGACCTGCGCCCTCAACGCCTAGTGTTCCCATCAACCTAGCTCTTTCTAACTGCTGGGCCTGATCAGCCGCTCTGATCTGTGCTTCAGTATTTATAAAATTAGCATCAGCCATATTTTGGCCGAACTGTCCTCTTGTCGCAGCCTGACCAAAACCAGATTTTGCTACAGCGTCTGTTGCCTGTGCTTTAGCCGTATCGTAAGCACCTCTAGCGGCTGCTAGGTTTCCTTCTAAGTTGCCACTCATTCCTCTAAGTTGGTTTAGTGCCTCTTGTCTGATGCCTCGACTTTCTGGGTCCATTAGCCTACTTGATTGATACCTAGCGTTGCCTGAACCAAAATCCACGCCACCAGCGCCACCGCCACTTTGATCTACACTAAAGCTAGAACCACCACCACCGCCTTGGAGCCTGTTATCCACAGCGCCCATTACTTTGTCCTGTGCCTTTCCTTTGAGGAAGTTTAAAACTTTTGGTGCTGCGAAAGCTGCGATTTGTCCCCACATCAGTTGCCACCTTCTTTATAGATTACTTTCCATTTAATATCTAAAACGCCTTCAGATTTTGTAGAAGTGCCACTATCTCCAGAAACACTTGTTATCTTCATTATAGCCTTGGGTTAGGTACAGACGATGTACTCAATGTACCGCCATTCGCCACCTTAACCTCATAACGAGTCCCATCAGGACTTATGAGTATTAATCGCTCGTTGTTAGACAAATCTACATCTTCAAATTTTTTAAAGTTAGCCTTGTCTGCTGTTTCTAGCGATAGGTTGCGCTCTTCTTCATATTTTTGATTGTATTCTTTATCAGGCCTTAATAAACTCAGCCTAGCGTTACCTGCTGTACCAGTTGCTGTACTCATCGTCTACTCGTAGCTTGCATTTCAATTCTCGGCACTCCTAAGTTCCAGCTATTTGCTGTAGCACTTTCAACCTTCATAGTAAACTGTCTGCCTTGAAATCTTATAGATGTCGGCTCAGACAATGTTATAGAAGATGTCGTACTAGCCGTAGATGTCGGATACATTTGATAGCTAAAAGTCAGTGTTCCATCTCCTGTGCTAGTAATATCAGGAATATACTTTGTAGCTGACACCAACCTGTCTCCATCCCCAAGCTCTATCGGACCCGACTGTGCAAATGGCACAATAGCAGTATCACCTTCGTCCTTGTATACACCGCCAATTTCTTGTTCGTACACATACCCTGATGTATCAAAACAAAGAGGCCGTGTAAATACTCCTGCTGGATTGGCTCCGCTACGAGCTAATGATCCTAATGCCCAATGACCTTCTTCATAGTTGTAACTGACGTAAGCACTAACCTCTGTGTCATTTTTAGGGTAAAACCAAAAAATCTCAGTATTCGCACTATTATGCCATGCGACTACCTTAGAACCTTGCGCTTCTGTAATATTGGTGTGAATAAAGTCTTCTACATCGCAAGGCACATTTTTGACTAAGCCATCGAACATGAAGAAACCACTTTTTTCTCCACCCATCCAATACGCCCGATTATTGACTACAGCTACGCTATTCAAAGATATGGGTCCACAATCAACTGCAAGCTGATTAAATCCGTACACATATGGAAGTCCTACATAAGTAGCCAGCCATACATCAGTAGTAGTGAATATTAAGATCTGATCTTTGACAACTACACCGCCAATCAAGTCTCCTGTAGTTTCTAGAAGCTGTTCTCCTGAGAAATTAGTAGCTGTTGGCTCCCAGTTGGTATTGTCCTCGATATCTGACCAAAAAACAGCCCTTCGATTTTGAGTTCCACCACTAGCTAGAACAGTGCCTCCAAATACCATTTGTATCCTTTGGGGGGTCACCAATGTACTGGTTGCAAGTGATGGTATATTCGTAGTGCCACTTTTAGCAGTTATTAACGTAGCTAGTGTTGGAGAAGATGGCGTACCTGGAGAAGCTGTAGTCCACTCCCACAGCCTACCATCTCCTGGAGTAGCTGGAGTGCCAGGATTGTAATTCGTAGTGCCTGTTAGCTTTTCTCCAAATGTAGCCAACGACCATGTAGTCGCTGGCATTCCGTTGCCTAAATCTGGGCGAGGCGTACCATACGACGAAAATCCATATTTCCAGTCACCATATCCCGTGTTTGGGTCAGCATCTTCTTGTCCTGAGACCAAAGCGGTAGGAGTGATATCATAAGATTGGGCAGATTCATCGTATACATACAACGCCTTATAAGTTCCGACTGCCAACCACCTATTTTGAGTATTATCAGCCCACGTTATACTAGTACGAGGTATGCCATCCGCTTCTGGCAAACGATTTGCAGTAGTATTGCCCCACAAAGCCCAGCCACCTATAGGCGTAGTAGCGCCCATAGACCAACGTATGCAGTCAGCATCTAACCAGCGTCCTCTAGCTTGATAATCTGTACCCTGCTTATATACACCAGGTTGTAGCTGTATAGGAAAATACTGAGCCATATTACTCCGTTATTATGCCGTTTGCCTCTTCAATTACTAAATGTGGTTCTGAATCACTCAGATCACCAGTTAGAATGTTGCATCCCTGGATGCCAGCACATTGCATAGCGAATTCCATTTGCTGTTCAATAAGCTTTTTCTGCTCAAACAAAGCTCTGAATATCGCAGCCTGTGAAGGTAAAAGGTCTACACGCTTTTCCGTTACTCCATTACTCTCTGCCATTCCTCTTCTCCTTTAAGATTCTTTGCTCTATCTCTACTGCCACTAAACGCTCACCATGATCGTCAACCTTTTCATCCAATCTGGTCACGATCTTTTCTATCTGCACAATGGACTGCCTAGCTCCATTGAGACCAGCCCTCACTCCGCCATAAGCGGCTCCAGCGGCCAGTATTGCTGGAAAATATGAAATCACCTCTTCAACTCCCATTGTTAACTAGTTCTCTTTAGTGGTTCAAGGATTGGACGGCCATCATCGTCTGTCCAATCAGTACCAGACTCCTTCATATGTTCATCTTGTCTTTCGGCTACAACAAGCCACGATACTGTGTCGGTGCTGTTTGTATCCTCACAACTGATAATCAGTGTTGACCCTGAAACCGATCCCTTCAGTGCCGACCATCCATCTTCGTTCTGCAAAAAGACCTGTGGATCACGACATAGTAATTCCCAAGTGCCGTCCGTCAATCCGACTTCTTCGTCCAGATCCACACTGGCACTTCCACCAGAAAGAGCTACAGATCCTCTGTAAATCAAATCTGCTCTTGGACCCTCGACAAATGAGTGTACAAGATCGTGCGTATCTGTCATTGACGGCAGTGGATGTGGAATCTTGAAAGATCCAGATCCCTTCGACAAGGCACCAGTAACATAGACTGTACCACCATAGGGTTGCAGTACAAGATCTCTAGTGGCACTTCCATCGCTGAAAACTCCCTGAATATAGGGATCAACACCACTTGTTACGCCTAAAGCAAAACCACCACCAGTACCAGTTTTGCTTTGAATAAATAGTCCAGCCTTACTGACAGAATCAGCAAGCTCTGTCGCTCCTGTGTGGTATGACCCCCTGACTACGATTGCAGTTCCAGACGCTCCAGTAACATCCGAATACAAAGTATCTAAGTAAACATCTCCGACATGAATTAAATCATTTTCTTTGAAGTCTATTTCGGTATCACCAGGAGCCATAATCTGCATCATTTCAGTGCCACCAGTTACAAACGAAATCTGATCTGCACCATTTTCGTAGATATATGTATTACTGCCACCATCGAGATAACACTTACCAGCCGAAGCTAGTGATATAGTCCCAGCACCTACTGTTCCTGTAGTGGTTATTGTTGAGCTACCAGTGTTAACACTGCCAAAATTTGAAGTGATTGATCCAGCGTCTAATGCTCCGACAGAAGTTATCTGTGTTTGTGAAGCATCTACGTTCAATGTGACTGTGCCAGAAGTTCCACCACCTGATAATCCAGTGCCAGCAGTAACTCCAGTTATATCACCAGCATCTGGCGTTACCCAGGCCAATGTGCCTGAAGCATCTGAGGTCTGGAGAACTTGCCCTGACGAACCGACTGCCGCTGGAAACGTCAATGTGTAGGTAGCAGTAGCCGAAGGAGCAGTGAGCTTTACAGCATGACTAGCATCGTCATCTTGTAACACTAAATCGTTTCCGCTCTGTGCTACTATATCGCCACCATATATTGTTCCAGATGTTGAAATCTGGTCAGTTCCTATATTTATCTCTCCGAACCCAGAAGCTATTGATCCAGAGCTTAATACTCCAGTAGTGACCAAGCTAGAATCCCCCACATAAGCTGTTGCGTCACTCAAATTAAAGGCTGGAGTTGGGTCAGATGCTCCTAGTGCAACCGATACTCCACCATAGCTTACTGATGAGTTCGCCAAATTAGCATTTGCAATCGCTGTGCCATTCCAAACACCCGTGGCAATCGTTCCCAAGGTCGTAATAGAGGTCTGCCCGACATAGCTACTAGCTATCGTGACAGCATCCGCAGAAACTGTAATCTTGTCTGCTGTCCCGATCACATTCAGTGTAGGAATCGGGCCACCCAAGGACGTTCCTGTCATTCCAGCACCTGCGACTATAGCAGTTATATCTCCAGCAGTTGCTGGAGCTGCCCAAGTGGGAACTCCACTAGCTAACGTGAGAACGTGCGTGTCTGTGCCAGCGGCCAACCTCAATAATCCTGTCGCATCATCTCCGTAGAGAATATCACCTTCAGCATATGTGGTTTGACCCGTACCCCCATATCCTTCACCTATCGTACCAGCTTGCCATGTTCCTGTTCCAACAACGCCTACAGCAGTAATCTGGGTCTGCGAAGCATCAACATTCAATGCACCACTGGAGCCTGTAAGCCCAGTGCCACCCATAGCAGTTGCTAAGTCTGCGATAGATTCTTTACGAGTCCCATTGCTGTCATCTGCATCAATGATTGCAATGCTGTCATTAGCGACATTGACGGCAGCAGCCGAGAGATCGTTAAAGTTCAGTGCTAGAGTTACAGCAGGACCAGCACCACCCGTTACTGTCAGCCCACCATTCGTAGCATCGGCTACAGATTTAATATCACCTTCCTGGTCTGTCACCCATTCTAGGGTTCCAGAACCATCAGAAGTACGAAGAATTTGGCCAGATGAACCTACTGCTGCTGGCATTGTGAGTGTATACTGAGTGACGGCAGCAGGAGCTTGAATTTTAACTGTGTCAGTCCCAGCACCTGTCTCTTGCAGACCTATACTGTTGAATTTAATATCCGACATGGTGACATCAGTACCACTGATAGAAAACAGAGCGTCAAGGATGTCGAGGTCACCATTTAGGCTCGTACCCCATGTATTAGTTGCTGCCCCTACTTCAGGCTTTGTTAAACTTAAATTAGTTGTTGTTGTATCTGCCATTTTATTGTCCTAGAGATTGAGCCATCATGCGTATTGGCGAACCATGTGTTTCACGTTCTCCCTGTATCTTCAATTGATCAAGTCGTTCCATCAGTAAACTTTGCCATACGGGTATGCGCTCATCGAACATCAAAAATGGTGCAGATTGTAGTAGCGTCCCGTAAAGATAAATATCAGGATGATTCGTCAACAACCAATTAGTATCACCATCAGCAGACAAAGCTGTTATTCTTTTGTAGTACATAATACTCGCAGTATAAGCTGAATCAGGAGTTCTTACAAATTCCATATTTTCGCCTACAATGGAGTAATAAATGGGTCTGCCTGTACCTGTTAATCCAGATCGTTTTTCGGATATTTCGTTGGGTGTGATATACTGTAACGTAATCACAGGAGTCTGGTCCAAAACAATGCGCTGTATCTCTAGTGCATCGGTGGGCATAGCTTCGTACTGACCATCAATTGTAAAACTGTCATCCCTGGTTATCATCTGAGGTTGACGTATTTCACGATTGAACTGCGCTTCGGCCATTGTAACGAACTCAGGTATCCGATCTTCAAGATCAGTGCGATCAAGCCAATTTGCTGCTGCTGTTTTAAGTTGCCCGTAATTCGTTATAGCCATTAGATTTTTCCTGGCCTTACTTTAAAAGCTTTTTGATCAGGATGATTAAGCCACCTTTTCAAAGCGTTTTCATCTCTTCTCAATTCTTTCGGTAAACTATTAAAAATATGAAGTGGCACACTAGCACATAAATGTATATCGCCTTTCCAGTTGGCGTTTTCATCGACCTGGTTATATGCTCTTTTATTGGCTTCCAATATCGCAGTTACGTCTTGGCTAGTCTGGATAATAGCTTTGCCTTCCACATGATCGTAATGGAAAGTTTCCAAGATTCCTGTAGCTGGATCGTAATCTAATATTCTTTTGTTATTTCTCATCGAATTCCTAATGAGGGTGGGAGCCGAAGCCCCCACCCCGTTTAGCCCATAGGGTTAGGTTATGCTACTGCTTTAATTCCAGCAACACATCCATGAGCGGCTTCATTATTGACCTGTAGGCCCCACTCTACAAGCATCATTCTTTTGTCAGCATCACCAGTGCTGGCAAGGTCTTTCATCTGGTAAGGACGCAGTGTAGACAACTTCACTTCGTCCGTATCAATTAAGAAAGCCCAGTCGTTATGTGCTGTCCCTGCACCTTCGTCTTCCACTGTCGTGAAGAAGCGATTTGGCACTACGGACAAATTACCAAAATCAGAAACATAAATGTCTGCTGCCCCGATAATGGTGGTCGGTGAATCACCAGCATCTACATTATAGCGTGTCGATGCCAATCCCGTGAATCCACTCACAACAGTTTTGTTGTAAGGGCTTACCATGAGCATTGTTGGCTCACCACCATTTTCATAACAGGACTGCATTGTGGTCTTCAGCATAGCTTCCGTAAATGCGACAGGCGTACCAAAAGATTTCCATACTTCTGATGCACCTGTTGGGGTTGAGCCTGTGTAGCTAGGCTTCGTCGAAGCATTGTCATCTACGTTAGTTTTCAACCAACCAGGGAAACCAGCAGTCACCCTAGCTGTTGCTGTCGCACCAACCACTGCACCTACTCCATTGAGTAGTGCTGCTTTTTCCACGTTTCTCTTTAGTTCTTTTGCAGCTTTTGCTGCCTGATACGCTACCTCACTTGAACGGCCAGCTTTCTCCACTCTCTGCTCAGTACCAGAGATGATGAAGTCCACCATGTTGATCTGACAGTAGTTTCCCATACGAGCAGTTGGTGTTACTGCTGTAAAGGAACTCAAGTCCTGACCTTCAACCACTGGTGTAGCCGAAGCTGCTGCCAGCGAGTCAGTCTGCCATTCAAAATAAGTATTCTCAGCAGACCTTGTACCAATGTTCGATATGAACGGGGTCTGCGTAGGAGAAATATCAGATATTAAATCCGATAAGTCTTCCCTGATGCCTTTAGCCTGATACGTTAAAAAAGTATTACCTACGACTGCCATAATTATTATTCCTTTAAGTTCATCCGTCGATCAACGAAGCGAACAAAGCGGCTGCATCATCAACCTTCCCACTGTTTTTGAGGTTCGCTCTTAGCGCCTGTTGTTTTCGGGTACTGTTTCTCCTAACAGTCTCACGATTGCCAGGATTTGCAGTTTTGATTTTAGATTTAGATTTGGCCTTAGTGATTTTTTTGCCATTGGTCAACTCTCTGTATCTCATGGCATCCAGCATGACTCTTACAGCTCTGTGATCATAAATCTCACCTAGCTCTTCTTCGGAATATCCGACAGCCTTACCGAACTCCATTAACTTTCGTTGATCATCAGCTTGTATTTCACTATCAGACCATTCTGGTATTTTTTCCAACATAAGGGATCGTTCAGATTCAAGATATTTTTGCAGTTCCTCAGATTGTTGAGTCTCAAGGAGTTGCTGCGTTTTTTCTTTTTCTTCACGAACTGCTGCCAGTTGCTCCTCACGATCTCTATCAAGTTGCTTCATGCGAAGCCACTCAACGGGGTTTTCTCTTTCGAGTCTTTCCCAGTCGATATTGGGACGGCCAGCGTTTTCTACCTGCTGTTGAAACTGATCGAGAACATTCACATAATGCTCACGTTCTGCTTGAAGCTCCTGCTGAAAGCCTTCAAATTCTTTTCTTTGATTGGCTAGTGCAGTGGTCTTCTTGGTATAATCAGATGTTCTTTGGTAACCAGAGATGAGTTCGTCCAGCGCAACTTCCTCTTCTTTGCCGTCAACAATAACTCGGTAGAATTCAGCGTGACCTTCAGGTTGCTCTTCTGGTTCTTCAGATACACTATCATACTCGTCGGCAGAGGCTTCGGCTTCCTCTTGCCCTACTTCTTCATGCTCTCCACTCGCTTCACTTTCCTCGACCTCAGAGTCCCCTTGCCCAGGTTGCTCTTGAGATTCGCCTTCAAACATTTCAGCGAAGGCTTGTTCAACCTCCCTGTTTGATCTGCGAGGCCGATCACTCCCATGAAGCTCATGGTCTAGGACACTTGTGTCCGCAACCTCTGGCTCAATCGGGTTGGTGATGGTTTGTTCGCTCATCATTATCTCCGTTTTTTAGCGGATTTTTCTTGCTTTCTTTCTTGCACAGTCCAGGCATCCACTATAGACCTGAGACCACGCACGACTTCATCCAATCCTTTAGATTGCATATATAAATTTTCACGTTCAGATGTTGCATTATAATCAGTTAAGTGCCACTGGGCCATTAGTCCCTGTCTGGTGCTTTTCACAACCTCCTGAAAAATATCATCTTCTAGTATCTGCTTTGCTCTTAACCCTTTCTCTCTAATGCTCATCCCTCTCTCCTCTCATTTTCCTGTTCAGCTAGAGTTGCTCTTAGCACCTCAAGGTCTACCTTGCTTTGATATTTTTGTTCCAAATCAAACTCTCTTAATGCCTGATCTCCTGCTATTCTAGCACGTTCACGCTCATCAATAGATGCTTCCTTGTTTGCTGACAACTCAACCTTCTGCTGTTCGATTTGCTGTCTAGCTATTATGTCTGCCATCTGTACTTCAAGCATCTGCTCTTCTGGTGTCGGTCCTGGTGGAGGCGCAGGAGGTGGTGACCAGTCTGGTGGAAGCGGTTTGAAGAACTGATTTGCATCTTCCCAACCTGCCACTTCTAACATTTTGGACAAGGTATAACGATACTGTCCCAAACTAACTAGCGGATTATCCAGGCCCATCTTCTCCATCATAGCTTCTTGTCGAGCTGCGACCTGTGTTAACATCGCCATTTTTTCGTCTACCTGACCTGCGCCCATTCCCACATTTACGCTGACATCCATCGCAGTGTCCCACACTCTAGGATCTACTGGAACCCATTCATTGCGTAATCGTACCATTCGTTCTTGGTCTTGGTGTTCTATAATTAATTTTAGCAGACCTTTGAACAGAGGTTTGAAACCCATTTCTGCAAATAAACGGGCTATCATTTCAGTGTGTTGTTCTGCACCTTTTATGGTGGCCATCACACCAGCACGGGTCGTAGACTGCAAGACATCGGGGTCCAACCCTTGCGACGCTGCACTCTGACCTGTTCGCTCTGTTTTCATTTGGTCTAAATACTGTACCATTGGAAATGCTTCTTTCCCCAAGAAAGGAACGTCAAGCTGTTGTACCATTCCAGGTTGACGCATTCGTATTACAGATCCTACTTCAGGATTTAATACGTCATCAATATCCACCATGCCTTCGACTACACCAGTGCGTGGATACAAAGCAAATGCCAAGCTGTCTAGCATTCCACGAATAACTGCTGACTTGATCCGCTGTATATCTTTTGTGAGATCCGCAAGGTCGCTACCAAAAAATAGGTGCGGCTCTGGATCACAAGCGAAGATAGCAAACGGGATGTCGTTAGCAGGTTCATTATTTACGACATGATAGTTATCACCTACAGTGCAAACCTTGCGCAGTTCTGCTATCCCATCACCATCAAAATCTAACTTGCACCAAGCTTCTACATACTGCACTCTGCGTTGATACTGACCAAAGTCTATCGCTCCAGAAGTATCAGGATGTCTAGCAATGTAATTTTCATTATCTAGAAATTCTACCTGGTCTGTAGCATACTCTGATACCATGTCTTCCTCGTAACCCATTGCTACCAAATCACTTACAGTGGCCATAGTTCTGTGACCTACTACTTGTGCATTAGACATACTAGTGGCAGCAGCATCTACGAAAAATTCTTCTGGCGGCATCGTCGCAATGCGCACTTTATTGGTAGGTGTTTTTCTTCTGATTTCGATGTCGTACAATTGGGGAGCTGGCATTCCCTGCATTTGCATCTGCATCAACATTTCTTCGGGTACACTGTCATCTGGATAAGATTCCATCGATGCAGCTTCTACGTCTTCCTCCTGCATGATCAATCCCATTTCAGGTTCTGATAATCCTTCAAACCTGTAGGTCTCTACTTGGATCGAGTCATCCCACCACCATTTCACAATGCCAGACTTATTCATCAGTGCATCTTTAAACACTGAATAAAAAATGCTTACTGCGTCATTGTCTTGCTTAAGTATGTAGTTGACATAATCAGTGGCTTGCTCTGCACTAGCAATATCTTCGGGTCCACGAGGTACGAACTCGACTACTTTTTCTGTGCCGAAAAATACTCGCATCATACTGGGCAATACTGCCTGTACGGCATCTCGTACATCTCTGCTTACTACCCGTGATCTTCCTTCTACCTCATTTCCAAACTCATCGCCCAGATAGTATTTAGTAGACTCTGCTCTCAGTGGGGAAATCTCATCATCGATGTACTGGACTGCATCACTGATATACTGACGGACTCTATTTTGTAAGTCCTCTTCACTCATTTCTACGCCAGCTTCAGTATTGGTCTCGTCTGTGTATGCCATATGTCCTTGGGTAAAATTTGTCCTAAAAGATAGCTCAGTCTAGTTCTGAGTCAAATTCACACGGGTCATCCATTAACGTATCTAGTTCTTCATCTCTTTCCTGTTGTACCTCAACACGCCAATTTCCGCATTCGGGACATCGGTCTGGACCCCAGGGTTCTTCCCTGGCTTCTACCCACCCACATGAAACTTTTTTGCATCCGTATATAAACATAATTTTTTTAATGCAGATAGCCTCGACCCGAAGGCCGAGGCTACCCTAGCAAGGAACCAAGCCGTAGGACGAGAGGAGGGTAAGGAACTACGACTCATCGAGAAAATAAGTATCAACATCACGCTAGACAATTCCTGACAGCGCCCTTTTGAGCGGTCCCATTTTTTTAAGAGACTTTCCTCGTATAGCAATTCCTGCGTCACCAGCAAAGGTCAGCACGAATGCATCTGCGGCATCAGGACTTAGCACACCACGTTTTTTTAGTTCGTCCTTAGACTCAATTTTTATTTTGCCTGATGATGTATATGTGTACCGAAGTGTAGTCAGTTCACTTTTTAATCGTTCATCTTTGGGAAGTCGCACATCCCTACCTTCCAGCCATGCTTTTGATTTATACCATAGCTCTGCTCTAAGGTTTAAATATGTTTCACCGCCTATAGCTGGAGATTCGGACACATTGATTGCCATTGCAGGAAGTCCCATTTCACGGAGTCGGTCAGCTACGCCAGCACCTAACCCGATTGCATCCACCATAATTTCCTGTGGTTTTTCTCCAGCACTTTCGTATTCGGCTTTGATAGCACCTGTAAGTTGCATAGTGTCGAGTCCACGCCACAGCTTGATAGGATCTATGACGGCATTGCCTTTGCGTTTACACAATGCTGAAGCATCGGACCCAAATCGTGCTACGTCTACCCCCCATATCACATGACCAAAACTTGTAGGAGCTACGTCACGCTGTATAGCGCCTTGAACTAATTCCATAGAAATTACTGTATCATCGTCACCAGTAGGAAATTCACCTAACACTCTGATGCGATAGGAATTGCTTGCCTCTCCGTATCGCATTTTACATTCGTTGACGTATTCTTCTGAGACTCTGCCGCTATCAAGACAACTGACATGGAACGTAGTCCAAGTGTCTGCTAGTCGTGTGTGGGTATCGTAAAAATATCCACTGGTTCGTACGGGGTTCCCAGCCAATACCATCGTGGCATGATGAGCCGACATAGAACCGCCAGCAGCTTCGTACACAGATTCGGGTACACCACTCGCTTCATCACAAATAAGTAGAACGTGTTCAGCGTGTACACCTTGCAATGCATCGGGTTGTTCCGACCTGGATGTCCTAGCAGATATAAAATTATTTTGAGCATCAGTCGCTAGTTCAATGCGATCTGCCCGTATGGTGAACATTTCTTTGTAATCTTTAGGAGATCCGTTGAGCCAGGATTTCAATTCAGGAAGTAATGCGTCGTGTAGCTGTGCGGAGGTAGGTGCAGTGATGACTACCTTGGCATCGTGATGAACAGTAATCCACCATAATGCCAACCAACTTAAACAACTTGTTTTGCCAACCCCATGCCCTGATCTGACTGTTACTCCACGATCACCAGAAGCAACAGCATTCAACATATCAGCTTGCCACTGATCTGGCGTAGCATGAAGCATCTTGTTCACAAAATCTACTGGATCTGTTTTCCAGCGTTTGATAGCACTAACAAAGGTTTCTTTTTGAGACACCGCTTGTTACTCCTCTTGTGCTTCTCTCCTGCGCTCCATCTCTTCGTCTTTTAAACTAGGGTATCTTTTGAATACTTCTGTTGTAACTTTTTTGATTTCAGAATCAGTGCCATACGCCTTAACCATTCGCAGAGCGATCCTTGCTTGGTCAATATCCTGAATCGGATACCTACGTTCCTTGGGGTATACAAAGTCAGAGTCTGGAAGCTCGTTACGTTCTTCAGTTGTTAGTCTGGCCATTATTAATCCTTAACATTTGCTAAGAGAGCTTTCATGTGTGCAAACGCAGCACTACGAGTTAAATGCTCTTTTAGAACTTTCCATACTCCGTTTTTTTTTACCTGAACTGAAGTTCCTCGCACCCTGTACGGCATTGCTACTCCTTAACGATTCTTTGATAGGCTTACTGCAATATACACAAGTTTGCCAGTCGGTCAAAAATTGCTGATGCCCACAATGATCACAAACAAACTTAATCTTCTCCGTCATACAAATCTTCGATACCATCAAAGTATTCAGCGTCTACAAAAATAGGCTGACTTTTATGAACATATGCACACATTGTGTTATGCTCTAGATATTCCCTGGCCTCAACATCACTCATGCCATCACGAGCCATAAGAATACCAATGCATTTATTTACACTGTAAACTAATCTTTGCTCCTGAGTAGCCACATCATAGGCACTGCCAATTAGCGCATCATCTAATCCATCAGCTTTTAACATTTTTCTTTTTGCGTTTGGGCTTTGGTTGTAACAACGGCTTTAGTTCGTCCAACAAGTCTGCCGTTTCATGCATGATCTTGCGATCAAGTTCGCCATATGGCAAGTGCCTAGCCCTGCTGCGCAATCTGTCTGCTGCTTGGTCAATGCGCTCTATCCTGTCTACATCTGTGATCGCCATGCCTCCTCCTAGTGATTCAATTTGACGTATAGTATTTATATATTGTTTTATTGTTATTGTCTAGGTGCTACAAAATTTTGGATGAAGAAACCTATATAGAATAAGGGCTGTGGGGGTGTCTGGTGGTGTACCGCTGCTCTAGGAATTTTTAGGGGTAGCATTATTATGAATTTGATGTGTGTGGGGCTAGCTAAGCGTGGCCCCCGTATTTTTGTTCTGGGGGGGCAGAAAGCTGGAAGGCTCGGCTGAAAATCTGGGGAGCTGTCGAATTTTGGCCGACATGTCGACGCCAGGGAAGGGAAGGGGACCCCACTCTCTCTATGCTTCCCTATATAGGCCGAAAACACGAATATCCCCTACCCTCCCCGTTTTTTTCTGGAGCTGAAAAACCAGCTCAAAACCAGCTCAAAAAGCTCCCGAAAAGCTCTACCAATCCTCTGCCAGCGGACCGAAAATCTAAACCCAAACTAGTTCCAGTTTAGTGGTAAAACCTAAACCCAAACTAGTTCCAGTTTATGTCATAACGTGCGATAGATGTCAGCTTTTTGTCCCCAAAAAGGACTTCAACCCCGAAAACCGCTAATACTCCTCACAAGCGTTTTAAGCGATTCTAAGCCACTTTAAAGCTTTTCCCTACTCAGGACATCTCTAGCGGATTAATCGACGGCTACGGCTTTAATATGGATGTTCGTTTACTGTATGTTTGTTGTATGTTAAACGAGAAACATACAAGCGGTTGCGTGGCGTTGGTCGGAAACTTCACCGATCGGATAAGCGGATAAAAAAAAGAGAGGGCCGACCCGATAGGCCGACCCTCCCGATACTCCAGCGATTCGGAAACTAATCCAGCGGATCAAGCTCAACGATCTTGACGCTAGGTCTGAAAAAATTGACTGCCCTGACTATCATAGAAAGGTCATCTCTTTCCTCTTCATCCAGACAAACATCTGTAGCAATGCCCAGACCAGTCCAGTGTGAAGAAACAAAGTTTGGCCCTTTGTAGGTCGAGCCACTCCAACGCTTGGGATTGTAGATCTGAGCAAAGCCCTGCGTCTCGACGATTTTCGACCAACCGAATAAGACCCCGTAACCTCCCCGCCACCAGCCAAACTCGTCAAACCGATCATGGGTAGGGCCGTCATTGATCCACATACTTCTGTAGTGGCGGTTGTGGCCCCGTGCATCAGAAAAGTAATAAGCGATAAAATCGAAAAAAGCGTTTTCCACTAATGCCAACTCATGGGCAGTACCATAACCATAGCCGTAGTTCTGCATGAGTCCGATCAATGACATTAGATCCTCACAGCTAAGATTTTCCATTTGAGAAATTTTGTAAGTGTCTAACATTTTTTTAGTCCTCCCCGAGGTGATTTAAAATGAGTGAAAGAATTCCAGCGACAATAAAAAAAACTACCATGAGTGCCAGCAGTGTTAAGCTAGCGTCTAGATCAGCTTGGGCGTCGTACATTTATCTTCCCTCCCTAGGCTCAAGCACCTCTACAAAAATGATATTGTACTTAGCCGACAGCCGTTGCATCAGATAGGGTGAAAGTGTCTTGACGTTTCCAATATCAATTATCAATTCCCCTAGCTGGTTGACGGGATAGTAGTGATCGGTCCCGTAGTTTGATTTTCTGTAGTACTCGACCAGTCTATCCGAGACTAATTCTGAATCTGGTTGCCACATTTTTTTCCTCCCGTTGAATTGTGAGTATCAAAGATATTGGAAAGCTTTTTGGATTGTCAACTTTTCGGAT
>VTLG01016596.1_pt1 | contig 23408 bp, 9 predicted proteins | sample 4694571 | NCBI WGS metagenome assembly VTLG01 (sample SAMN12604809, study PRJNA352737) | marine metagenome | biome: ENVO:00000447; feature: ENVO:00000209|ENVO:00000569|ENVO:01000036; material: ENVO:00002151; isolation source: viral sequences binned using virsorter ...
TAGATTGTCTCTATAATGCATACAATCAGGAAGGTAATTCAGAGGGGGATAGAAGATTTTATTGGGCGAAAATACAACAACTAACTAACAGTCTAACAGAGTAATCGTAACACTAAGTATTAACGTAGTTTTCCACAGTTATTGATACTTTCTGTGGAAAACTATTGTATTATGTGTTATTTTGGTCAGATAAATAGCAAATTAAATATACTTTTGTTTTCTAATCGTTTTCCACAAGTTGATAGTAATGGGGAGTTAATCTGTGGAAAAGGTGTTAATTAGTGTGGAAAATGTGTTGATAAATGTTAGTTTCTTTAGTGATCTTAGCGAGTCGATTATAACACGAACTCGCAAATATTACAAGACCCTCGGTAATATTTTGTAGGACTATGTTCATTTCATAAAATAACAGTAATTCGTTATAAATATACTATCAGTTATTGACAATATCTCTCAGGTATATTATAATAACTATGTAACACTCTATATGGGCTAATTCCATGTCAGTTCTTTACAAATACGGACAGAAGAGTAAGTATAGAATAACACTAGAATTAGACGTACTAGATGACTTTAACCCTCACGATATTGCATGGGATAAAGTATTCAATTTAGACAGTAATCATGAGTCTATTAAGTATTACATAGAGGACATGAGTTAACTGTCAGTTCTTATTACTTAAGGAATACACAGTTGTTATCACTTAGCAGCCTGCAGTTTGTGCTTCTTAAGTATTACAAACTGTGTGTGGGCATTGTTGACACTTATGGCACGAATATGCTATAATTGTTATATGCGTATTGGCAGTTATTGCGGTTGTTGGTTGATGCCGTGCCGTGGGGCGTTGTTATAATTCGGAAGAGACCCAAACCTACAGAGGTGACAGATCGAGCTGTATATAAAAAAACCGCCAAAAATTTTCTCAGGTAAAAACCCCCTTCAATACCTTTTTATAGATGAGACATGATTTATTCACTACTCCTCTTTGGCATATAGAAGGAGCACCACAACAATTAGTAGACGAGTTATATCAAGGAGCATATAGATTTAAGAAAAAATATCCATCGACTCAAATGACAAATCAAGGAGGCTATCAATCACCTCAGTTCTTTTGGGAAAACTTTCATCCAACAGGTATAGAAATAATTAATAAAATAATAGATAATAATATTAAAATGGAATATGAGATATTATCTTGGTGGTATAATATTAATGGGAAAGGTGATTGGAATACTCCCCATACTCATCCAGATTGTGATATGGCACTAGTACTATACTTAACAGATAGTGATGGATTATTACAATTAATGAGTCCTTTTCCTCACAGAAGAATTTTGAGGAGTGGAGACCATATAAGTATCGATGCGAAGAAAGGAGATATAGTAATGTTTCCATCAGATATTATACATTATGTTTTACCTAATAAAAGAGAAGAAGATAGAATCAGTATATCAATGAACTTGCGATTATGTTGATATTGATATATAATAGGTGAAGGGTCAACCTCAGTTATGTACGACGAAACAACTTATCACATCTATGCACAAGATAGATGTCTTTATGCAAATCTCCCTGAAGAAGAATTTGAATGTACATGGGAGATGTTAAAGGTAATGGTTGGTTTGTTAAAGACAGATTATACAGAATCAGATTTATCATATATTAAACTTGGAGCAAAGTGTGGAGTAGGTGGGCCAGGTAGGGTTATCCCTCAACCAATGTGGGAAGAAGATTCATATTGACAACATATATAAAAAGATGTTATAATTGAGATGAAATTTCAATCAACGCTATGGCAAAAGGATTTACGGTAAAAACTGTACCACCAAAGAAAAGCAAAACACCAGATTGGGATATACCAGCAATTAAAGAAAGATGGAAAGGAAAGAAGATAGTATTTTGTCTTCCAGGTAGAGGAACTTCTTACATCTTTTTAAAGAATTTTGTACAACTGTGCTTTGATATGGTACAGAATGGAATGAGTATTCAGATTTCTCAGGATTACTCTTCTATGGTAAACTTTGCACGTTGTAAAGTATTAGGTGCGAATGTTCTTCGTGGTCCTAATCAAATTCCTTGGGATGGTAAACTCGATTATGATTATCAATTATGGATTGACTCGGATATTGTCTTTGATACTAACAAATTCTGGCAATTATGTGACCTTGCATTACCTGCTGAAGAAGATGAAAGACAGATTGCTGCTGGATGGTATGCAACAGAGGATGGGCAAACTACTTCTGTCGCACACTGGTTAGAAGAAGATGACTTCCGTAAGAATGGTGGAGTCATGAATCACGAAACAGTGGAATCGATCAGCAAACGTCGCAAGCCTTTCACTGTAGACTACACAGGTTTTGGTTGGGTAATGATCAAGAACGGTGTATTTGAAGATGAGAAGATGACCTATCCTTGGTTCGCACCCAAAATGCAACAGTTTGAGTCTGGAGCAGTCCAAGATATGTGCGGAGAAGACGTTAGTTTCTGTTTAGATGCTATCGATGCAGGGTATGACATCTGGTGTGACCCTAGAATACGTGTAGGTCACGAAAAAACTCGTGTTATCTAACCAACGTGTCTCGTAAAACCTACCAAATTGTCTATAATGGGCAAAAAATTCATCAAAATCTGAGTATTGAGGAGTGTGCTCGGATTTTAGATGAGTTATCAACAGATTTTTACGACAATAATCTTGATCCTAATGAACTAAAAGTGGAGGAAACCTAAAAATGCCTATGAGAAGTGCTATCGGAGGCGAAATTGTCGAAGCCGTACCGAAAAAAACTCGTCAAGGAAGGGGAAAACACACAAAATATGCCGCTTCCTCTCGAAATAAAGCAAAAAAACGCACAAGAGGTCAAGGCAGATAAAAAGTGAGTGGATGAGGTGCTAAATAAAGTTATATTTGCTTAATAATAGTGCCTGTCCAACGCATAAGTAAGTCATTTAAGGACATTAGCATGTCTTTTCAGGTTAATCCGTTAACTGATGATCTTATTGTGATTAAAAATGAGACAGCTATTGCTCGTTCTCTTAGGAATTTGGTTCTTACCGTTCCTGGAGAACGATTTTTTAATGAAAATTTGGGATCACGAGTAAATAATCTCTTATTTGAGAATATTGATGACGTTACAGCACTGTCTATAAGGTCAGAAATCATTAATGTCATTGAAAATTATGAACCAAGAGTAAAATTAATTAAAGTGAGTGTCTTTCCTAACATTGAAAACTACAATATAGATGTGACAATTACTTATGAAATCATTGGAGTTGATCTTCCAGTTCAAGAATTATCATTTGTGCTAATACCAACAAGATAAATGCCATTAGTTAACTTTGCTAATCTGGATTTTGACCAGATTAAGGTAACAATTAAAGATTATCTCAGATCTAATTCCAAATTTACGGATTATGATTTTGAAGGATCTAATTTGTCAACAATTATTGATGTACTTGCCTATAATACGTACATTACTTCATTTAATGCCAATATGGTATCAAATGAAGTGTTTCTGGATAGTGCTACATTACGAGAAAATGTAGTTTCATTGATACAAAATACAGGATATTTACCTAGATCGAAAAGAGCAGCAAGATTAAACATGTCATTTTATGTAGATACTTCAGGGTATTCTACACAACCTCAAAATATTAAATTAAGTAAAGGAATAGTAGCGAGTACAACAGCCTTTGCAAATGAAAGTTATACTTTTGTATCATTAGATGATATTACAAAACCAGTTAGTGGTAGAAGAGCATTATTTCCTAGTATTGAACTTGTTGAAGGAATTTATATTACTACCAATTTTACAGTAGATTCTTATGATCCAAGTCAGAGATTTATTCTTCCAAATAGTGGAATTGACACAACTACAATTCGAGTTACTGTAAAACCTTCTAAAAGATCTGCTACAAGTCGTAAATATTCTCAAACAGGTAGTGTAGTAAGTTCTAGTGGGAGAGAAACAAGTGTACAAAGTCTTTTTGAAGTAAATAGTGAGTCACCAGTCTATTGGATTCAAGAAATAGAGGGAGAAAGGTATGAATTAATCTTCGGAGACGGTATTTTTGGTAAAAAGTTAGAAGCTCCTAGTTATATTGAAGTTTCTTATGTGGTAACTAATGGTGAAAATGGAAATGGAGTATGTTCTCTTAGTTTTAATGGAAGATTAACCTCTGGTAGGTCTAATTTACCATTAACTTCAGGTGTTTCGTTGCTTAACGTAACCACATGTTCGGCTGGAGGTAGTGGTATAGAAGATATTAACTCTATTAAGAAATATGGTCCTAAAGTTTATGCATCACAAAGTAGAGCAGTTACTGCGGAGGATTATGAATCATTAATTCCTTCTATATTTCCCGAAACAGAGGCTATTTCTTGTTATGGGGGAGAAGAATTAAGTCCTCCTCGATATGGAAGAGTTTATTGTGCTGTAAAACCTGTAAATGGAGCATATTTGTCAAATGCACTGAAAGAAAATCTCAAAGCTTCTGTTTTAAAGTATAATGTGGGAGGAATAGATCTAGATATTACTGATTTAAAATATTTGTATATAGAACCTGATGTAAGTGTCTATTATGATTGTAATAGAGGAGGATCTGCACATGATATTGTTAGTGCTGTTTTAAGAAATATATTAGAATATGCAAATAGTGGTGAATTAGGTAAATTTGGAGCAAAATTTAACTTTAGTAAATTCCAATGTATGATTGACGGAAGTGATGAATCTATTACTTCTAATATAACTTCCATACGGATGAGAAGGGATCTCAGAGTATCGTTAAATAGTTTTGCGGAATATGAATTATGTTTTGGAAATTGCATTTTTGCTAAAAACTGCGATGGTCATAATATTAGATCTACTGGATTCCATGTTTCAGGAATCCAAGGAACGGTGTATCTATCAGATAAACCTAATAAAGATGATAAAACTAAAGGAACAATGTTCTTGTTTAGGTTAATGTCACCATCTCAAGCTAATATTATTAAGAATAATATTGGTACTATTGATTATGAACATGGAGAAATTAAATTAGCTCCTATTAATATAATAGATACTGATATTCATCGTGATTTTCCTTTAATTGAAATAGATGGAATTCCTTGTTCTAATAATGTAATAGGAAAAAATGATCTTTATTTACAATTAGGTGATGGAAGTGGAAGTGGAACAGGTGGTATTGATATAGATGCCTCTTGTGATACTGAACCTTCTGCTCCTACATATGGTGGCAATGAATTAGTTCGTGGAGAAGCTCATTTTGGATGTAGTACTGATGGTACTGTAACTGCCACTAGTGAGACTACGTATAACGCTGATGGTTCTTATACAGTAACAACTACTCGTGCTGATGGACTAGGAGGAGAAACAACTACCTACTATCCTGATGGTAGGACTACGACACAGAGGACAGGTAGTATGACTACTGGAGGAGGTACTGGAGCAACTGGTGGGACTGGAGGAAGTAGTGGAGCAACTGGTGGGACTAGTGGGGGAAGTGGTGGTGGATACTAACCTTTATATTCTTACTAAGATTAACATATACAAAAAATGATAACAACCGATCTACAAAGAGTTCAAATACAAAGTATAGTTGAAAATCAACTTCCTGCTTTTGTACAATCCGATTTTCCATTATTAGGAGATTTTTTAAAGCAGTATTATACTTCTCAAGAATCTCCTACGGCTTCTGCTGATGTTCTTCAAAATATAGATCAATATGTTAAACTAGTAACTTTAACAACTAATAAAGATAGTACTCAATTAAGAAAAGATATCGATCAAGGTGCTACTGAAATTCCTGCAGCGTTTGATCTAGGTGCTAATATTATTGGTACATATCAATTTCCAGATAAACATGGATTGATTAAAATAGATGATGAAATTATATTGTATGAAGAAAAAACAAGTAATGCTTTTAAAGGGTGTATTAGAGGATTTAGCGGAGTAACTTCTTATAATTCACTTCATAGTGATCAATTAACTTTTTCAGAAACAAATAATCAGTCACATACATCTGGTACAAAAATAATAAATTTGAGTGCTTTATTATTTGCTAGATTTTTAATTAAAATTAAAGGTTTATATGCTCCTGGTTTCGATAATAGAACATTACATGAAGATCTAAATCAAAGACTTTTTGTTTCTAGAGTTAAAGATTTTTATCAATCTAAAGGAAGTGATGAGTCCTTTAGAATTCTTTTTGGAGCTTTATATGGAGAAAATTGTGAAATATTAAGACCAAGAAATTTTCTTTTCAGACCTTCTGATGCAGATTATAGAATTTCTAAAAATTTAGTTGTCGAATCTATAAATGGCGATCCTTCAAAACTTTTAAATTGTACTTTATATCAAGATGCATACGAAAGTTACGGAATAGCAAAAGCATATGCTCCTATTGCAGATATTGAAAAGATAGTTGATAATCAGAAAGAGTTTTATAAGTTTGGAACTGATTATGGATATTCCTCAGACATTTCTCTTAGGGGAAGTGTTTACGGAGAATTTTCTTCTCATCCTCTTACAAAAATAGTAACACAGGTTTCAGGGGGTTCTAGTGTTATTGACGTAGATTCTACAATTGGATTTCCTCCAAACGGAGAATTAGTAACTACCTATGATTCGGGTGTCATTGGAATATTAACATATCGATCTAAATCTATTAATCAATTTTATGGTGTAGGAATAGCTAATACTAGTGTTATTGGGATTGGTAGTGATGATTCTATTGCTTTTAAAAAGGATATTAGATTAAATGTTCATGCATATGCATATATTGGTATAGGAACTACAAGTAAAGTAGATGTAAGAATTGGAAATGTTCTTTCAGAACCTGTAATTAGCAATAATACGTATTATTATAGTAAAAATGATGTTGCAAAGGTAGAAAATTTAGGAATTACTACTTCTGGACCAAGGGTTGAAAATTGGTTTTATAATCTAGCCATTAAGTATGATATAGACTCAGTAACTTTGGTGGATGAATCAGATTTCACGTACAATGTTGTAACATTTGATAAAAATAATTTAACAATAGGAGATAAAGTTGTTATTAGTGATACTCAGGGCAGTACTCAAGAATCAACAGTTGTAGAACTTATAAGTGAATATAGTTTCTCTATTAAGGGTCAAGGTCGTATTGTTAGTGCTAGTGATACTGTTGAAAGAAAAATTTTAAGAAGTAAGGTTGATAGTAATCTTAAAGATTATCTCTATATTGATGATTATTTGGCAAATGTTCAAAATCTTTATGTGAATTTTGATAATGATGTCCTAGTTGCTTCTTCTTCAATACCAAATTATGAAAATGCTCCTTTAGATTTTAATGATAGGAAACTTACTTTAACAGGTAGTTATAATGGTGAAACTTTTTCTTTTTTGGATGTGGATGATCATGGATATTTCACTGGAGATGCAGTTTATTATGATTCTTTTACAACTGAAGAATCTGACTTTTTAGGGAATAAGGTTCAAACGGTTAGTAAGTTTCCTGAAATGGATCCTGGTGTTTACTATGTAAAGAGACTTAATAGTAACCAATTAAAACTTGCTTCTAGTTCTACTAATATCGACAATAGTAAGTTTATTTCAGTAGCAGGTATTGTTACTTCAAATACTTTAAGACCCGTTGATTTTCATAATAAAAAAGTAGATAATCAACTCTTATTAAGAGAAATAAAACCTCCTAATCCTAAGGCTGGTAATTTTATAACTGAACCAGGAAATAGATCTGGTATATTAGTTAACGGTGTTGAAATTCTAAATTATAAATCAAAAGATACTGTTTATTATGGAACTATAGAGGAAATAGATGTAACTGCTGGAGGAAGAAATTATGATATTATCAATCCCCCATTATTGCATTTAAAAGATAATGTAGGTTCAGGTGCCACAGGTATATGTGCTGTTAAAGGTAATTTACAAGAAATTGATGTTCATGATATCGGTTATGATTACACTTCTGATCCTATTGTTAGTATAACAGGTGGTAATGGTAAAGGTGCTAAAGCTCGTGCTACTACTATTCTTAAATATCATGATGTAGAATTTAATTCAATTGGTTTAAGTACCGATAGATCTGATCGTGTTATTTTAGAAAATGATACAATAGGATTTTCTACATATCATAAATTTAAAAATGGTGAAAAGGTAATTTATAAAACAAATGGTGGAGTTGCAGTAGGAGGGCTTTCTACTGATGCAATTTATTATGCACATACTGTAGGTGTATCTACAATAAAACTCTATGCTAATCAAACAGAAGCGATTAATATTGGTATTAATACTATTTCCTTAACAAGTTTTGGAGAAGGTGTTCATCAATTCCAAACATTTGAGAAGAAACGAGTTGTATCAAGTGTTGCTGTTGTAAACGGAGGATCAGGATATGAGAATAAGAAGAGGGTTATAATTTCAGCTACAGGAATTAGTAGTGCTCTTAACCAAATAAAAATTGATGATCATGGATATAAATCGGGAGAAATTCTTAATTATTCTTTCACTGGACCTAAAAAAGATTGTATTGGGGGTATAACTTCAAATACTGATTATTATGTTACTTCTGTTGATGTAAATAATTTCAAATTGTCTAGCGTTGGTGTAGGAACTACTGCAAAAGACCATTATTACAAAACAAAACAATATATTGGGTTTTCTTCAATTGGATTAGGGACAGGGGAACATTCATTTAATTATCCACCAATTACCGTAACTTTAAGTGGTGAAATTGGAGTTACTACTTTTAGTGGTCAAGATTTTAGAGCTAAGATTCAACCATTATTCAAAGGATCTATTGATTCAGTACAAATTACTAATGGTGGTTCTAGTTATGGATCAGCTGATATTTTAAATTATGATAATCAACCTTTATTTGATTTAAAAGCAGGAACTGATGCAGAGATTAGCGTAGTTCTAGATAATGGTAGGATTACAGAAGCGGTAGTAACTAAAGAAGGATATGGATATGATGCTCCACCTATATTAACTCTTTTTACTGATGGATCTGGTAGTTATGGAAAACTTGTTCCTATTGTTAATGATGGAAAACTGACAGATGTTAGAATAGATAATGCAGGTATTGGATATACTGGAAATGTTATTGTTGGAGTTCGACCTGGTGGTTTAAATGCTCAATTTAGAGCTCGTGTTAAAACATGGACGGTTAATTTATTTCAAAAGTATCTAGATATTATTTCTGAGGATGATGGAATTTTAGATCCATCTTACAATCCAGAAAGAGGTATACAATATACTCATTTATATACACCTAGAAAGTTAAGAGAATCTGTATATGTTAGAAATCAGAATAATGATGTAAAATATGGTCTTTTTGATTTAGAAAAAGTTAATGATCAAGAAGTTGCTACAGAATATCATTCTCCGATTATAGGATGGGCTTATGATGGATATCCCATCTATGGTCCTTATGGATACACTAAACGTGATGGTGGTGTTGTAAGGGCAATGAAGTCGGGATACACACTCACAAGTGCATCTAATCGACCTTCTATATCCGATTTCCCTCAAGGATTTTTTGTTGAGGATTATGTATATGATGGGTCAGGTGATTTAGACGAGCATAATGGTCGTTTTTGTGTAACACCTGATTATCCAAATGGTACGTATGCATATTTTACTACAATTAATCCCACTCTTATTGAGAACTCAGGACCTTTTAATAAGTATAGGATTCCTCAATTCCCATATTTGATTGGAAATAGTTTTAAATCAGAACCCAATTCATTTAACTATAATTTAAAATCAAATCAAATAGATTATGATTTACAGAATACAAAATGGTTTAGAAATACTACTCCCTATTCTTTAAATAAAAATAGTACATATTATGACTTTTTATTCCAACCTACTAGAGATCATGATTTTAATGTAAATGTAAGCGATGTTTCTTTAGGTAATATTCAGTCTGTTGGTATTTTAACAGGTGGAACAAATTATCAAGTTAATGATAAAATACTTTTTGAACCTTTAATAGGTGCTCAAGAAGCTAAAGCTAAAGTTTCTGAAGTTACAGGAGCAAATATTACAAATATTAGTGTTGCTTCTAGCACGGTTTCTGAATTGGAGATTCTTCCTTTTGATTCTAGTGGAAAATATATTGCTATTTCTACTTACCCTCATGGTTTTGCAAATAATGATCTAGTTTCTCTTGCAGGTTTTAATACTTCAATTAATTCTCTTGAAGGAGGATTTAATATTGGAGTAAGAACTGAAACACTTTCATTAACAGGGGGAGTAAGTACGACTGGAGTTACGGGTATAGTTACTTACTTTAATGTTGCTGGTTCTTTAAATGTTGATTTATTATCCATTAAAGAAAATGATATTCTTGGAATTGGAACAGAAAAGGTAAAAGTATTGTCTGTTGATGAATTAAATTCCAGATTAAGAGTATTACGTGCTCAAAATGGAACAATATCGATTGCTCATACAGCCACTTCAATTATAACTGAAGATCCTAGAAAATTTACTTTTGATACAGAACCAGAAAATAAAGTAACTTTTGAATCTACACAAGAAATTTATTTTGAACCTAAGGAATCTGTAGGATTAGGAACCCTCACAGGAGTGGGAATTGGAACAACTATTTTCTTCTCTAATGCTGGTGCTGGATTAACACAGGTTTATATTCCATCACAATCTATTTTCTTTCCTAATCATGAATTAAATACTGGTGATCTTTTAAGATATAGAAATAATGGTGGTGATTCTATTGGAGTTTCTACTGATGGTACAACTTCCTTTAATTTACCTGATGAGTCTAGAGTGTATGTTGGAAAAATCTCTAATAATCTGATTGGTATTTCTACTTTTAGAGTGGGACTGGGAACTACTGGTACTTTTGTGGGTGTTGCAAATACCAATAAGTCTGGAGGATTATTAAGATTTACTGGGTTAGGAACAGGTGTATATCATAGTTTCAAAACTATAAAGGATTATGTTGTGACGGGAGAGGCAAATAAGAATGTAGTTACTGTAGCTACTGCATCTACGCATGGGTTGATATTTAATGATAATGTAAGAGTAGATGTGTTACCAGGTATCCATACAAATATAACTGTAAAATATAATGATTTTAATAGAAGAATGGTTTTTGATCCAAAATCATTCGTTGCAGGGGATGTTGATATTATTAATAATACTATTACAATTACTAATCATGGATTCAAGGATGGTGATAAAGTAATTCATACCGCATCTACTTCTTCAGGTGGATTAGAAGATGAGAAAATTTATTATATTGTTAGAGTATCTAAAAATAAGGTAAAACTTACTTTAAGTAGATTTGAGTCTTTAGAATTTACTCCAGAAGTAGTTACTTTAACATCTGCTTCTGCAGGAACTCTTTCTCCTATTAATCCTCCTTTAAAACTTTATAATAATAATACAGTTAAATTTGATTTATCAGATTCTTCTCTAGCTTCTTTTGTCGGGTTAGCTTCTTATTCTGCTTTTGATTTGAATCTTTATACTGATAAAGAATTTGAAGATGTATTTTATTCATCGAGAACAACTAGTACTTTTGAAGTATCTAAGACTGGTACAGTAGGAATTTCTTCAGATGCTGGATTTACACTTATAGCAGGTGAAAATCTTCCTGATGCATTATATTATAAATTTAATCCAGTAGAAGGTGAATTAATTTCAGATATTAAGAAAGAAATTATTATTGATGAGGAAGTTGAGGGATATAATAAACTAGAAATAGTAGAAAGTGTTTATTCTGGAGTTTTCCCAGTAACGGGTATTGGAACTACAACTATTTTTACATATGATGTATTATCTACACCAGAAAAAAATTCTTATCTTACATCTGATGCCGCTTTATCTTATTCTACTGATTCGACTACCACATATGGTCCTATAGCAGGAATTAAGATACAATCTAAAGGTAATTATTATTCTGAAACTGTAGGGGTAACATCTATTGTAACAGGTATAGGTACGGGTGCTATTCTTGAACCTACTAGTGATACTATTGGAAAAATTAATTCAACAAAAATTCAGAATATTGGATTTGATTTTCCTACGGATACTACCTTAAGACCTGTTCTTAATTTGTCTGAAGTTCTTGTAATGGAACCATTGAATTCCTTAAGTGAAATAGGAATTACTTCTGTAGGTAAGAATTATACAATAGCTCCTAATTTAGTTGTATTAGATGGATTAACGAAAAAGGAAGTTAAAGATGCTCATTTATTTTATAAGGTAGGTGATACTAAAGTAACTATTCTTGAAAATACTAAGAGTATTAATGATATTGATCCTATTCTTATACCTACATCTAATGTAAATGGTATTGCAATAGAGACTATATCATATAATAGTTCTACTCAAAATGTTACGGTTGGATTAAATACTGCCTTTAGTGATGAGTCTCCATTAGTCGTAGGAGATAAAGTTTTAATTGAAAATGTAAGTGTTGGAGTAGGTACAACAGGAACTGGATTTAATTCACTTAATTACGATTATACCCTGTTTACTCTTGCTGATGTTAATATTCCTTTGGGTGGAGGTGTTGGAGTTGTTACTTATAGTTTAGATGGATACTTAAGAGAAGGAGAATTTCCTGGTAATTTTGATTCATTAAACTCCGCTGGAATAATTGTTCCTGAAAAGTATTTCCCTCAATTTGATGTTAAATTGAAGAAAAATAATTTCTTACATGGAGAAGAAGTTGAGTGTGAAGGAAAAACAGGTGAAGTGGAAAGTTGGAATAATCGTATTGAGTTATTAAAACTCTCCACCAATACTCAATTTAATCCTGGAGATATTATTGTAGGAAGAACTTCACATACTCAAGGAAAGGTTAAATCTAAAGTTGATTTTGATGCAGAAGTTAAAATTGCTCCTGGATCAGTTGTTGAAAATGGATGGAAGAAAGATACTGGATTTTTAAATAATGACCTTGAAAGAATACCTGATAATAATTACTATCAACATTTTTCATATTCTATAAGATCAAAAGTTGATATGAATGTTTGGGATGAAGCTGTAAGTACTCTTAACCATCCTTCAGGATTTATGAAATTTAGTGATTTAATTATAGAATCTACAGATGAGGCTTCGACACCTCCTGCACTTGATAGTGATCTGATTGCATTTTTAAACTTAGATGGTGTAATAAATGTAGATTGTTATCCTGCTTTTGATTTAATTACAGAAAATTCTTTGAATATTAGTGATGATAAAATAGCCTCTAATCAAATTTATTTTAACTCAAGAGTATTAACTGATTATTATGAATCTGTAGGTAATAGAGTTCTTGTTATTGATGATATTAGTTCACAATTTAATAGTGAACCAAGAGCAACCAGATTTTCAGTTGTAGATAACTTTGATATTGATCAAACTTCTAAAAAATGGTTGACTTTAGTAAAAGATAAAACTTTTACTGGCGAACGTCAGTGTATGTTAGTCACTTTAATACACAATGGATCTAGAGCATATATGAATCAGTATGGTCGAGTTGAAACTGTAAGTGATCTGGGAAGTTTTGATTTTGAAGTTAGTGGAAATCAAGGACAACTTGTTTTTCTTCCAACAAAATATCAAGTTAATGATTATAGTGTAAGTAATGTAAGTTTTGATCTTGTTGGGTTGAATACAACGGGAGTAGGATCTACTGCTTTAGGAAGTTCTGTTGATATTAAATCGACTCAAGTATCTGTTTCTGAGGGAACTACTACTAATATTGTGGGTATTGGTTCTACCTATAGAAGTGCAAAGATTTTAGTTCAAATTAATGCTGATAATGGAATGAGAGAATTTGATGAGTTAAATATTCTCCATGATGGTACAACAGTAGAACTTTTGGAGTATGGTCAATTAACAAGTGTAGCTGATGAAGATTATAGTGGAACAGGGTTGGGAACTTATATTGCATCAATGTCAACTGGTCCACTTAACATTGATTTTGTTCCTAATGCAGGTATTGCTTGTTCAGTAGATACTTTAAGTATCGCTATGGCAGGTGCTAATGCTGGAACTGGTGGAACTGGAATTGGAACTCAGTATCTTGGTGAAGGTGTTTTTGATACTGCATTTATTGATTCTACATTTACTGCTATTCCATCTGCATCGTCTCCACTCGCTCATAAGATTGCTGAATATACTATTAATCCTGATGCTGCGACAGATGATAATAATGCTGCATATTATTTCATTAGTGTAGAAGATACTACTAATGATCGTTATGAAATGGCTGAAGTAATTGTTTTAAACGATAGTTCTGAAGCATATGTTACTGAATATGGAAATATTATTAGCAATATCGGATTGGGAACAGTAGGAGCTGCGGTTTCAAGTTCAACTAATCATACCCAATTAATGTATACTCCTATTGCGGGTATTGCTGCATCAGTTCGTGTTTTCCAAATGGGCCTTCAGATTGCTGCTCAAAATGATGAAATAGATGCTGTTGAAAAGATAGATTTAAATAATGCTTCTATTAGTGTAGGTTATGGAGATTATACTGGTACAGAAACAGATGTTCTTAGAGCATTTAATTTACAACATGATGGAAGAAATATATTTAAAAGAGAATTTGATGGAAGTGACTCATCAATTGTTAATTTAACGAAGAATACTGTTACAATTCCAGAGCATTTCTATGTTACGGGTGAAGAAGTTCAATATTCATATCCTCCAGATGGAAGTCCAATTGGAATTGCTACAACTACTATCTCTGGATATGGATCTACTGATATTTTACCATCAACAACTTATGTTGTTAAAATTGATGAACGTACTATTAAGTTTGCTAAGAGTGCAGAAGAGGCATTAAAGGCTGTTCCAAATATTTTACATTTATCATCGGTAGGAGTAGGTGCTGCACATACGATAACATCCCAAGATCAGAATACAAAATGTTTAATTGCTATCGATAATGCAATTCAATCTCCTATTGTTGCAACTGCTGTTACCACAGGAATATCTACTGAATTATCTTTAGGTGCAAAGGTTCTAGAAACTATTGGTGTTACTTCATTCTTTAGTGGTGATTTGATTAAGATTAGTGAAGAAATAATGAAGATTAATACAGTGGGTTACGGAGCTACAAATAATCTTCTTGTAGATCGTGGTTGGATGGGAACTAATATTGGAATTCATACCGTGAATTCGATTGTAAGTAAAATTGTGGGTGATTATAATATTATTGATAATACAATCAATTTTATTACTGCACCACAAGGACCTACTCCTTTAAGTTCTACAACCAATCCACCTGATGATAGAGATTGGGTTGGAATAACTACGTTCTCAATGTTCCAAGGTAGAACATTTATGAGGTCTGCGTCTGCTGATAGTAGTAATAGACCTTATAATGATAACGTTGTTTTTGATGATATTTCTGATGAATTTAATGGTATTGGAAAAACATTTACTTTAACGTCAAATCAATCAAATGTTGGTGGATTTTCTACTAATAACTGTACGGTTCTTATAAATGGTATATTCCAAGGACCAACAGGTGATTTGACTGTTGATCAGGATTATACTTTATCAGAGGGTCTTACGGGTATCAGTAGCATCACTTTCACAGGAACAGCCACATCCGAAGCCTATGACCCTAACAGCGGTTCTATTCCAGTTAGGGGTATGATTGTATCTGTAGGGTCAACAGGCGGTTTTGGATACCAACCTCTTGTGGCTGCTGGTGGAACTGCTGTTATTTCTGCTGCTGGTACTATTACCTCAATTAGTATTGGTAATAGTGGATCTGGTTATAGAGTAGGAGTACAGACCACAGTTAATGTAGGTCTTCAAACTCTAAGTCTTGGTGTTCCTAATATTGAGTTTATTGGTACTGCGGCTATAAGTGGTGGTCATATTGTTAGTATTGCAATTACTAATCCAGGTACTGGTTATACTGCAACTAATCCACCAGATGTTGTTATTGATGATCCACTTTCATATTCCAATCTACCCTTAATTTATAGTTCTGAATCTTCTGGTATAGGAACTCAAGCAACTGTTGATATAGTAGTGGGTCAAGGTTCTAGTATTATTAATTTTGAAATAAGAAATACTGGATATAGTTATGACAACAATCAAATTTTAACTGTTCCTAAAATGGGACTTACTGGAATTCCTACCGATCCTACAGTCACTTTTGAAGAATTTCAAATTACTATACAAGAAACTATTTCTGATCGTTTTAGTGCATGGTATTTTGGACAATTAGAAGTATTAGATAAAATCACTAGTGAATTTAATGGTTCTAAGAGAGCATTTACCTTAAAGAAAGGTGGAGTTCCTGTTACAATTAGATCTAAACAATCATCAAATATTGATGTTCAATCAACATTATTAGTGTTTATAAATGATACTTTACAAGTTCCTGGTGAAGGATATACATTTGAGAATGGTAGTGTTATTACTTTCTCTGAAGCACCTAAAGGACCCAATGAGGATGGAACATTTGATGGTGATAGCTGTAAGATTCTCTTCTATAAAGGAAGTGGAGATGTTGACGTTACCTTTACTGATGTTTTAGAGACTGTTAAGGAAGGTGATACCCTAGAAATTCAAGGTGATGCTAATTTATGTGCACGATCTCTATTACAAGATGAAAGATTAGTAACTGAGATTGTTGCAACTGATATTGTTGATACCAATGCATATGTTGGTGTCGGTATTAATGGTAATCCAGATTGTGAGAGAACAGTTAATTGGTGTAAGCAGGGAACTGATAAAATTATTGATGGTCAAATTGTAAGTAAGTCTAGACCAGAATTAGAACCTTTAATTAATCCAGCAACAGTTATTATTCAGTCGGTTGGTGTTGGATCTACAGTTGTATTTGTAGAAAGTTTAAGAACATTCTTTGATGCTGATAATGAATCTCAAACAACTGCTAAAACTCAAAAGATTTCTATAACTTCTCAAGACAATATTGTAGGAGCTGCTGCAACTGCGGTAGTATCTGCTGCAGGAACCATATCTTCAGTTGTTGTGAGTTATGGAGGAACAGGGTATACTTCAGCACCTGATGTGATTATTTCTACACCTGTGGGGTTAGGAACAACCACTAGAGCATCTGTTACATCCACACTTACTGGAGATGCAGTTTCTGCAATAACAGTAGTATCTCCAGGTACTGGTTATACTATTGCAACTCCACCTGAAGTTCTGATTGAAGTTCCTTCTTTAATACAAGAAACTAATGCATCAAGTTCTTATGCGGGTGACTTTGGAGACATTGTTGGAATTTCCACAACTACTGTGGGTGTTGCATCTACGGGTGTTGTGTTTGATTTGTATATTCCAACTAATTCTTATTTAAGAAATGCTACTATAACAGGAACTGCTGTTACAATAAGTGGCATTCAAACTGGATATTACTTTACAGTCTCTAATAGTAATATTGGAAATGGTTTGACATCTATATATCAAAATGGTTCTGTTTTGGGTATAGGAACAACCTTTATAGATAATGTGTATGAAGTGGCTGCAGTTTCGGTTGCAGAAACTTCTACTCCTGGTATTGCTAATACTTATGTTGCGAGGGTAACAACTAGTGTTTCTAGTTGGAACTCCTTATCTGGAATGGGAGTAAGTGAATTCTATGGTAATTTCTCGTGGGGTAGAATCGTATTAGGTTCTAGAACTTCTGCTAAAGCATTTAATGCATATACAGAGGAAGGATTTACGGGACTTTCTACATCTGCTCTTGTCACAAGAGTAGCACCTTTGAAATCTAAAGATTATTCTGCTTAACAATCTTAATAAATAACTAAAAAAATTGTCAAAATGGCTGCAATTATAACGGATCAACTTCGTATATTAAATACTAAAGATTTTGTCGCTAGTGTAGCATCGACAACTAATTCATATTATACTTGGATTGGTTTGCCAAATGCAACACAAGTTGATTCGAGTTGGGATTCCACTCCACCAAATCCTAGAGATTCTTTTAACGAAGAAAATAAGTATTGGGATACTATGATTGCTTTGAAAAAAGTAACATCTTCGGATGTCCAACAAGTAGTTACTAAGAACACTTGGGCATCGGGTATTACTTATGACATGTATAGAAATGATATTAGAGCAGAGAATCCTTCTAAACCATCGAATGCAATTAGTTTATATGATGCAAAGTATTTTGTTATAAATTCCGATTTTAGAGTTTATATTTGTCTTCAAAATGGAACTGATCCAGATAACACGGAAGGAAAAGCATCCTTAGATGAACCAACTTTCACAGATTTAGAACCAAGAGCAGCTGGAACAAGTGGTGATGGTTATATTTGGAAGTATCTTTATACAATTAAACCTGGAGAGATTACAAAATTTGATTCTACCAACTTTATGCCTGTTCCTAAGAATTGGGAAACTAATTCTGTGGATGCTCCTGTAAGAGAAAATGCTGCTACTAGTGGCCAACTTAAAATTGTTACTATTACAAATAGAGGGGCTGGATTGGGTACTGCCAACCAATCATATACAAAAGTACCAATTAAAGGAGATGGAACAGGTGCAGAAGCAACTGTGGTTATTAATAGTGCATCTAAAGTGGAATCAGTAACTGTTTCAAAGGGAGGTGCTGGTTATAGTTTTGGTACTTTAGATGTGGTAGCAGGTGGAGTACCTGTAGGAAGTACAGCTCCTGTATTTAATGTTATCATTCCTCCTGAGGGTGGTCATGGGGCTGACATTTATCGTGAATTGGGTGCTAAAAATGCTCTTATATATTGTAGAATAGAGAATGATACAGGAAACCCTGATTTTATAACGGGGAATGAATTTGCTCGTGTGGGAATAGTGCAAAATCCCAAGTCATATGGAACTAGTTCTAATTTAGAAATTGATAAGGCCAGTGCTACATATGCTTTAAAACTTACAGGAGTGGGAGCAAGTAATGCTACATTTACTGCTGATGCTTTTGTTACACAAACTATTGGAATTGGATCTACTGCAGTTGGTAGAGTTATTTCTTATGATCAAAATACTCAAGTTTTGAAATATTGGCAAGATAGAACTACTGCTGGATTTAATACTAATGGTACTGCCAATACCGATCCTGAGTATGGATTCCGATTAAATAGATTTACAAATAATATTATTGCTAATCAGGGATCGTTAAATATTACTGGTGGGTCCGTTACTTTAGGGATTCATAGTTCATTTACAGGTATATCTACTGTAATAAATAGTAAAACCTATTACCTTGGACAGTCATTCACAAAAGGGGTGGCTAATCCAGAAGTTAGAAAATATTCTGGAAACATTATTTACGTTGATAATAGACCTTCAATTACAAGGTCTGCTAATCAAAAAGAAGATATTAAAGTCATTTTGCAATTCTAAAGAATCATGCCACAGGAAACTAATCTAAACGTAGCTCCATACTTTGATGATTTTAATGCAAATAATGACTACTATAAAGTATTATTTAAACCTGCTTATCCAGTTCAAGCAAGGGAGCTAAATAATTTACAATCAATCTTACAAAATCAGATTGAACAATTTGGTCAACACTTTTTTAAAGAAGGTGCGAAAGTAGTTCCTGGCAATACAAATTATATAAGTCCTTATGATGCTGTTCAATTAGAAAATGTATACTTAGGTATTCCCTTAAGTGATTATATTAATCAAATAAGAGGAGCAACAATTACTGGATTGACTTCAGGTGTAACAGCAGTTGTAGATAAGATTTTAATAGGTAGAAATTCAGAAAAAGGAAATACTACTCTTTATGTAAATTATGTTGGTTCTAGTACTTTAGATAACTCTACATCTAAATTCTTAGATGATGAATTATTAAGTGTAGATAAGGATATTATATCGGCTAATACTATTATTGGTGCAGGTGAGCCATGGGGTTCCACTTTAGTTGCTAATTCCATTTCAGTTGGATCTGCATTTTCAGTTGCTAGTGGAATTTATTTTGCAAGAGGACAATTTATAACTGTAAGTGATCAATCTATTCTTCTTTCTCAGTATTCAAGTTCTCCTAGTTATAGGGTGGGACTTTATCTTAATGAACAAGTAATTACTGCTGATGTTAATCCTCAGTTAAATGATAATGCAAGAGGATTTACTAATTTTTCAGCTCCTGGAGCAGATAGACTGAGAATAACAACATCACTACTTAAAAAGTCATTAACTGATTTTGATGATGATAATTTTATTGAACTTGCTACTATAGAAGAAGGAGTTGTAAAGGCTAAAAAAGAAAGTACTGAATATAAACATATTGCAGATGAGTTAGCAAGAAGAACATATGCTGAATCTGGAGATTATTATGTAAAACCATTTGCAGTTAAAGCAAAGGAGTCTTTAAATAATTATCAAGGTAATAATGGAATATACAATAGTAATCAAGTAACACCGAGTGGTAAGTCTCCTTCATCCAATCTTGCATTATATCAAATTTCACCAGGTAGAGCATTTGTAAAGGGATATGATATAGAAACAATCACTTCCAACTATTTGGATGCTCCTAAACCAAGAACAACTAAGACTTTAGAAGATCAAGCAATTGAATTTAATACAGGAGCTACTTTAAGATTAAATAATGTTCATGGAGCACCTAAAATTGGTATTGGTAATACTTATGTTATAAGTTTAAGAAATCAAAGAGTAGGTACTGCTGCTACTTTACCAGCAGGTAAAGAAATTGGTGTTGCTAGAGTATATGATGCTGATTTAGAATCTGGATCATATAATAGAGAACTTTCCCAAACCAATGAATGGGATTTAAAATTATATGATTTACAGACAGTAACAGAAATTACTTTAAATGAAAATATAACATTAACTGTACCTACTCATATTAAAGGAAACCAGAGTGGAGCTACTGCATTTTTGAAAGATGCTGTAACTAGTAGTACTGCATTATCTTTATATGAAGTAGAAGGAGATTTCATAAAAAATGAGAATTTCATAATTGATGGTGTAGAAAACACAAGAGTTGCTATCGCCGTAACCGCTTTTGGTATATCTGATGTTAAATCAGTATTTGGTAATACTAATGGACCTAGTATGAATACTGTTGGTGCTGCACAGACTTTTTCTGCAGACACTGTTCAAAGTGATCTTACTAGTATTGGTATTGCAACCCTTTCACCCACTGCATGGGATTCGGGTCTTTCTGGATATGCAAGTGGAACTATTAGTTCAATAAGAAGTACTAATCCACTGTTTCCTGGAGATATTAAGATTGGTAATATTATTAAATTTAGTCCAGCGGAGACTAGTGTATATAATGAACCAATTATGGCATCTGTGGTTAGTGTTGGTACAACTCATGTTGTTGTAACTGGTGTTAATACTGTTACGGGTATAGCTGATGGTAAATTACCTGCTGCAACAACTCAGGTTTCTGATTTAACAGTTGTTGCTACAGATTTACAAGATTCTGATGATAATTCTTATTATACCATACTTCCAAATCCTAATATTTCTAATGTTGATGTAACTGATGGAACTATAAGAATACGAAAAACTCAAAGTGTTCTTATAACAGGAAATCAACTTTCAGAGAATGTTGCTTCTGGTACAAATGAAACATTTTTACCATTTGCTCCTGATAGATATACTTTAGTTAAAGGTAATGGAACTACAGAAACTTTAACCGAAGATATGGTTAAAATAACTTCTGGTTCTACTAGATTGCAAATTGAAGGATTAAGTGATGGTATTGATGATGCAACTCTTATTACAACATTAAAGAAGCAAAAACCTAAGGCAAAGGAGAAAATTAGAAATAGAGTTAATAGTATTGTAGTAGATAAATCTATTGATTCGGCATCTGGTATTGGTTCAACCACTCTTAATGATGGTTTGAGTTCTGGAAATTACCCATATGGTACAAGAGTACAAGATTTAGATATATCTTTAAATGTTGCAGATTTAATAAATGTACATGCTATTTACGAATCTGTTGATACTTCTGAAGCATCAGCTCCTACCATCACTTTTGCATCATTAACTGGACCTACGGGAAAAACTTCTGATTTAATAGTGGGTGAAAAAATTAAAGGAAAGAGTACTAATGCATGTGCAATTGTTGCTGAAATAATTTCGGATAGTAAAATTTCCATTATTAGACAAAATGAAGCTAATTTTAAAGAAAGTGAAATTGTTTCTTTTGAAGAATCTAAAATTGAAGGAAAAGCTGTTACTTTAGATTTTACAAGTACAAATATATCTCCTAATTTTACTGCTGAAAATGGTCAAAATCAATCTTTTTATGGATATCCTTCCATTAGAAGAAATTCAGAGTGTAAAGCACCTTCTAAACAACTAAAAATATATTTTGCAAACGGTTATTATCAGTCTACTGATGATGGTGATATTACAACTAAAAATTCTTATGATACTTTTAATTACACTACTGAAATTCCAACAGTAAACGGGGTTAGAAATACTGATTTAATTGATATTAGACCTAGAGTTTCTGATTATACGGTAGCTGAAGATGCAAGATCTCCTCTAGAATTTTATGGAAGGGAATTTAATGCTGCTGGTAATTCGGCTGCTAATATTTTAGCGTCTGATGAGACTATAGTAACTAATTTTTCATATTATCTTGGAAGAATTGATAGCATTTATATAACAAAAGATGGTAATTTCCAAGTTAAATATGGTGCTCCTTCAGAATCCCCACAAGAACCATCAATTGTAGATGATTCATTAAAGATTGCGACTGCATATTTACCTCCTTATGTTTATAATATTAATCATATTTCTATTAATTTCTTAGATTATAAGAGATATAGAATGTCTGATATTAATCGACTTGATAAAAGAATTAAATCTTTAGAATATTATACATCTCTTTCAATGCTTGAAGCAAATACTGCAAGTTTATTCCTTCCTGATTCTGCAGGATTGAATAGATTTAAAGCTGGATTTTTTGTTGATAATTTTACATCTTTCCTTGCACAAACAACTCTTGTTGGATATAAAAATAGTTTAGATTTAGCAAATCAAATTTTAAGACCCAACCATTATACAACTTCTGTCGATTTGCAATTAGGGCCTGTAGAAGGGGTAAATGCTAGTGCAGATAGAAGGTATATTAATCCACAAGGAACTAATATTAAAAGAACAGGAGATTCAATAACTCTTAACTATAATGAGGTAGAATGGTTAAAACAGACATCTGCCACAAGAACAGAATCAGTAACTCCTTTTATAATTTCTTTTTGGGAAGGATCTATTAATCTTACTCCTGCATCTGATAATTGGCTTGATACAAGAAGATTAGAAGCAAATATTATTAGTGTTGAGGGTGATTTTGCAGAAACTGTTGCTCAAATAACTGAAGAGTTTGGAGGAAATCCTCAAGAGGGATTCGGATCTGTTGTTTGGGATGCATGGGAATCAAATTGGACTGGATTAGGAGATGTATCTAGCTATCCAGGAGGCGTTGGTGA
>VTLG01000959.1_pt1 | contig 23407 bp, 32 predicted proteins | sample 4694571 | NCBI WGS metagenome assembly VTLG01 (sample SAMN12604809, study PRJNA352737) | marine metagenome | biome: ENVO:00000447; feature: ENVO:00000209|ENVO:00000569|ENVO:01000036; material: ENVO:00002151; isolation source: viral sequences binned using virsorter ...
TAATGAGTACAAGTATATAGAGCAGAAGAATGAGAACGTATACAGGGTCGAAGATGCCCTGAAGGAGTTGGATACCCAAATGGGCAATAATGTCATAGAGGGGGAAATTATTGCCGAGTCAAATGTAGAACAACCTTTAAAGATAATACATCATGCCAAAAGTAATAAAGCCGAAGATATCGAACAAGAATTCCAGACGGAAGAAAACAACCAAGGAGCAGAAGCTTGAGAGTGATTCGATTATGGATTCACGCAGGCAGTTAGCTACTATGCTTGCCTGTGCAGCCGCATCTTGGAAGTCTGGTATATCATTTCAGGAGTTAATGATGGAAGCTCACAAGTCTGATACCTCCCCAGAAACATTTTGGCTGGAGATAGCAGATACAGTTGGAACAATGATTTATATGTTAGAAAGTGATTCGGAGGTACAAACCATTGGAAGGGCGTAGCTATGAAAAGAACGGGGTGTGTAGTCTGTGGGAGGGATCTCCCTAGCAGGAGGACAAAGTTCTGTGCAGATACATGTGCAGCATTTTTTGAATTCAAGAGAAGGGAAAAAAGAATAAGTTTAAGATCATTGTTTAAGCCAAGGGCGTGTTTAAATTGTGGTGATGAGTTTCAACCTAAGTCTGAACGCCATGTGTATTGTACAAAGGTTTGCTGGGGTATCATAACATCAGATCGTAGGAAGAAAAAACGTGAACGTCATAAGGATCTGGGTATTTCTAATACCGTATGGAATCAACAGACTAAGGGGTTCCAAGGAACAGCAGGATCAGGTAATAGGAACAGGAAGATTGGTCAGTATGGGAGCGTAGTTGCCGCTAAGATACCTAAGATAGAAGTTGAAACAGCTAATTTTACGACACCTGATACAAAAGAAAGGGTGGAATTGCAGGCTAAAGTTGAGGAGTATCTGGCAAAAGGTGGCAAGATAACCAAGTATGGTGCTCAGGTTGCACTAATAAAAGAAGAAGTTCTTCCTTCATGGCGGGTAACAGAGGAGGAAGAGCAGGCTGCAGTTGATGATTACAGGGAAGTTGATGTATATCATGGGAATTGACCCCGGCTTCTCAGGGGCATTAGCTGTATTGGATGAAAATTTAAAAGTAGATTTTGTAATGGATATGCCTATTATAAAAGTAGGCAAGAAACGTGAGCTTGATGAGGGCAAGCTGGGAATGATATTCAAGATGTGGGCAAAAAAATCTATTACTGTAGGACTTGAAAAGAGTCAGACAATGCCGAATCAGGGCATAGTTTCCAGTGGCAGGTATATGGCTTCATACGGCTTCCTTCGTGGATTATGCGTAGGTAATGGAATACCTTATCATTTAATTCAACCTCAATCATGGAAAAAAGCTATGATGCCTGATATGGGCAAGGATAAGGGTGCGTCTATACAGAAAGTATCACAGCTATATCCAGAACTTATACTTACTAGAGTTAAAGATCATGGGATTGCTGATGCTGTATTAATTGCAAGATATTTAAGAAAAAATATATTGGATGGCTCAGCAACCCCCGGTGAAGGATGATAAGGAGGCGATGCAGGAGCTGATGGATCGGCTTCAGGATCACGATACTTACTTCCAGTTTTGCATAAAAATACAAGAGTTAGGTACTAAAAGCCTAATCCCCTTCGTTATGAATCCTGTGCAGAAGATCTTGCATGGGATAGCCCAGAAACAATTAAAAGAAGAAGGACATGTCAGGATAATTGTCTTAAAAGCAAGGCGATTTGGTATATCGACATATGTTCAGGCACGTATGTTTAAACGTGCAGCCACCCAGTTCAACCAGTTAGTGCATATCTGCACACATTCCAAGAACACAACAGCAGAAATGTTTGCCATGACTAAGGTTATGGAGCAGAACTATCCAGCTTTTATTAAACCATTGTCCCATTACTCAGGTAAGCAGGAACTTACTTGGGGTTCCAGTGATGGCAAGGGATTAAACTCTAGGTACGGCATGTCTACTGTAGAAGGGTCGGAAGTGGTAGGAGCCGGGATTGATATGTTGCACTGCTCTGAGGTTGCTCGTTGGGGCAGTCGTGCCCGTGAATATGCAACTGGTATGATGAACTGTGTTGTACAGGGATATGGGACAGAGATCTGGATGGAGAGTACTGCAAAGGGTGTTGGTAACTACTTTGAAAAGGAATGGTGGAGAGCAGATAAGAATGAGAGTGGACTTAAAACTGTGTTCTTTCCTTGGTTTGTATTTGATGAATACAAGACTGAGTTAAGTGAGGAGGAGCTTAAGGATGATTCGTTCCAGAAGTCATTGGGAGATAACCCAGTATTTGGTGGTGAGGAAGAAAGAAATCTTCTAGGAGTTGAAACATCTTATGAAACAGATGATGGGTTGTTTGAGTTTAAAGTCACGCTTGAGCATTTGAAGTGGCGTAGGAATAAGATCATATCCCCAGAGTGTCAGGGGGATCTGAATGTATTCCATCAGGAGTATCCTTCTACTGCGAGGGAAGCTTTTGTGGCATCAGGAAGGAGTGCGTTTGATTCAGTTAACTTAAGTAAGATGTGGTTTGTTGCAGAAGAAAGGGAGAGAGACTTCCCTCCTAAGCGTTTTGAAGTTCCAGTAAATGGATTCCAGAATGTAGGAGGTGAGGAAAAGATGAAGTATTTTATGGATCATAGAGTTGATGGAGAGTTTACTGTATTCAACCCCCCTCAGGATGGAAGGCATTACAGGATTGGTGTTGATGTTGCAGAAGGGATAATGACTGAAGTTGGTAATCCAGATTATTCTGTGATTACTGTACTTGATGCAGAGACTTATGAGGAATGTGGCACATGGTGTGCACGTATAGACCCAGACCTGCTTGCATGGATAATAGTAACTATTGGCATATGGTATAACAATGCACTGGTTGCAGTTGAGAATAATAATCATGGGTTGTTGACATTGAAGTTTCTCTCATCTATTCATCACTATGACAATATATACGTAGAGAAGGCTCTGGATGAGCGAGGCCAGAGGCAGAAAAAGAGGTTGGGGTTTAATACAAATATTAAAACTAGGAAGCTGATACTTGATTTACTGCGTAGACTTATACGTGAGGAGCAGATTGAGATATATTCTAAACCTACAATAGATGAATTACAGACATTTGTTATACATAATAACGGAAAGGAAGCGGCACAGCATGGGTGTCACGATGACAGGGTTATGTCCTTAGCTATTGCGGCTTATATGTGCTACATGCATCCTCACGTTCCGGGGCCACAGATTCCGATACAGACTAAAACCCAGAGAAGAGAGTATTATGTGAGGGCTTAAATGTATATAAACAGGGGTAATAAGGTATGTGAAATGTGTGGGGCTGAGTATGTTCCCAATAATCGGCAGTACAAGAAGCAGAGGTACTGCAGTAAGAAGTGTAAGAATAAGCGTCAATGGGAAAAGAAGGTTGAATCAGGCCATATAAGAAGGAGTAAGGGTGGTTACAATAGGACTACTTACATTAAAAAATGGATGGAAGCAAGGCTTTCTGATAATACTGCACCTTGCCATTACTGTAAGAGAAGGCTTACACCTGATGACTTTGTATTAGATCACAAGGTTCCCATGAAGGTACTGGTTACAAGGAAGGAGATACTTGATGATTCTAATTTGGTAGTAGCATGTCGTGAATGTAATCAGGCTAAGGGTAGTATGAGTTATGAAGCTTTTATGGATCAGATCAGGAGGTAAAGTAATATTTATATTGACGGGCATACATCCCTTAAATAAGCTGATAATGATTAATTGTTAGAAAAAAAGATGCTCAGATCGCCCTGTATTGAACAAAGATACTATGGTTAATACTCTAACACCCCCCTAAAACCCCATTATAAATAAAATATTATGCGTAGAAAAGGAAAACAAAGAACTGGTACTGAACGAGGAGGAATGGATGAACTCATTGGTCAGATCGGAGGTACTGGTGGATATGGAGGTAAAAGATATACATCTACAACTAAACTGACAAAGGCGGAAAAGAAAAAACGGGACAGGCCAATAGAAAAAAAGGTTAAGGGTTGGAATCCTGATAAGCCTAAAAGGACAGTATCTGAACGTATAGCTGGTAGGTCTGATATATTAAAGTTAAGAAAGGCTGCCAAAAAAAGAGCATCTCAAGCGGCAGAAGCAAAGGGATCTCCTAAAAGAAAAACAAAAAAGAAGTCAACTTCTAAAGTCTCACGTAGGACTAAAGTATTAGGTGGAGCAGCAGCAGCAACTACGGCAGCAGCCGCAAGCCAATGGATTATACATAAGGATTAGGAGATAGATATGTCTATAAGAAGAAAAGAATCAGGGTGGGATAAAAGAAAAAGATTGAGTAAAAAAATTAATCCACCTCAAAAAAGAGAATCAGACTGGGAAAAAGCCCAGTATGGTACTGGGAAAGTTGGAAAACTTAGAAGAGAAGCAGCTAGTAAGGCTCGTGTTAAGGCTAAAAAAGCGGGTGTCAAGCCTAGATATTTCGGTGAGTCTCTGCAAGATTGGGTTAAAAAAAATAAACCTACAAAAGCACGTGTTACAAAAAAGCCTCCACCAAGAAAGAGTGCGAAAAAAACAGTGCAACGAAGGAAACCCAAATAATCTATGGCAGAATATACTAAGGAAAGTGACCAGTATATTACGTCTGATAATGAAGACCAGCCAGAGGGTTTACTTCCAGATACTTTAGGACTGTTGGTTCAGGAGCTTTATACGGAAGCTTCTTCAGATAGTGAGCGTACAAATAAGGAAGAGATATGGGAATCAGCATGGCATGCTATGCGTGGTGAGTTCCCAGATGTAGTATCTAAGGCAGTAGAGATTGCAAAGGAACGTGGTATATATGTGAATCTCACTAGGCGTAAGGTTCACGAGGCACGAACAAAATTAATGAGTGCTACGTTCCAGCAGGGCAAAATCCCATTTAAGATTACTCCTGCACGTAGACCTAAGTTCATGGTTCCCGATGTTCTTCAAAGTTCCTCACCATATGATGAGGCCACTATTAGGGCTAAGAATTGTGAGTTGAGAATAAGGGACATTATGGATATGACAAACTACGAGGATGTCTTATCCAAGGTGATCAATGAGCAGACACTGTATGGTACGGGTGTTACCAAGTCAATAGTCCTCAAGAAGATTGACTTCCCACTATACCAGACAGCTTACGCAGATCCTTTAATGGAGATGATTGAGGAGGCAGTTGAATCTGAGATGTATCCTCATGTCGAGTGGATCTCCGTTTGGGATGTATTCCCTTCCTCCGGCTCCACAGGGAAATCTGATTTAGACTGGGTAATTCAGAGGCGTTATATGTCTGCTCAAGAATTAAGGGCAATGGCAGAATCGTCTAATGGAGCATTAGATACAGAGTTAATTGAGAGATGTATTGAAACGGGTGAGGGTCAGACAGTATCAGATATAGGTGGCACTTCTCCTAAAAGATGGAGTACAAGTTATGATAAGAATAAAAACTACTGCATTCTGGAGTTGTGGCATAGGGGTTTGGGTAAGCAGGAACTTGAACAACATATGGAAATCCCAGATAAAATGGGAGAAGCAGGGCCAATTAATCTTCCTGTTGTTGTTACTGTACTTGGGAATCAAGTATTAAGGGCAATTCCTAATCCATTTGATGGAAGGATACCATATGATTTTTGCTATTGGCAGGAACAAGAAGATAGTATCTGGGGTAGTGGAATATATGAAGCTATCCGTGATGATCAATCTATGGTTAACTTTATTTATGGAATGATTGTTGAAGGGAAAACAATGTCATCGCAGCCAATGTTTGCGATTAATCCTAATGCATTTGATAGTACACAGGATGATTTTTATGATGTGTTCCCCGGTAAGATATTCAGGATGAAGACTGGTGAAAGTGTCAATGATGCTTTCAGGCCAGTATTAATACCAGATGTAACAAGTGGACTTGTAGATTTACTGAGAATAGTAGAAAGGAATACTGATTTATCATCAGGGCAAACTCCTATAGGAATGGGATCTGGTGCACAGTACCAGACTAAGACTGCTACAGGGATGCAGATCCTTAATGAGAATCAGAATAAGTTAACGACAGGTGTAGTAAGATCACTTAATGCTTTAGTTACTTCAAACGTATCTGCCATATACTACTGGTTAATGGCAGACTCAGATGACTTATCTATTAAAGGAGATTTCCTTTGTCAGGCTAAAAGCTTTGATACATTCATGGCAAAGGAAGTTACTATACAACAGGTACTTCAGTTAATACAGGTTGTAGGTCAGGTTCCTGAAATGAGAGGTAGGTTTAACTTTGAAAAACTTGCCGTACCTTTAAAAGCTGGGTTAGGATTAGAAATAGATGGCTTAATAAAATCTGAGGAAGAAGCTGCACAAGATGCACAACAGGAAAAAAGTTCTGCTATGGAGCAGGCTCAGATGCAGATGGACTTAGATAATCAGAATTATGAGGATAAAGCACTTGTAGATGAGAAGAAGGCTGTAGCTGCTGATATAAGGAAGGGGATTATACAGGAGAGGCTTGCTAAAATTAAGGAAGGAGATTTAACTTTAGCTGAGAACTTGCCGGATCTATTACAGCAGACTTCGTTATTGTTGCTAGAGGAAATGCAGAAACAGCAGATGGAAGCTATGCAGCAACAACAGCAACAGCAACAACAACAGCAACAACAGAATGTTCAAGAACAACAGAATCAAGGTGCAGATAGACCGGGAGAAGCTGGAGCACCTGCTCAGCCTGAGGGAAGATCCCCGATGGAACCAGCTCTCTGAATTTTTTGAGGACAGACTTAGACGGAAAGAGGAAAGACTCTCTGAGAAGCCCCTCTATGACGGAAAGGAAGTAGCCTCCTTTAATGTACTAATCGGAGAAATAAAAGAAATCAAGAATATTCTTGACCTTGAATCATTTGTCCGAAATGTATTAACCCATAACGAAGAGTGACTTATGCCAGATGAAGCACCTCCTTTTGAGGGAGAAATGCTTGATTCTCAAGCAAGTAACGAAGGGGCAGATAGAGAAGATGAAATTGCTGAACTAAGGCAAAAGCTTGATTCAGTAACAAAAAGTTATGAGGACTTAAGGCCACATGCAGATCGTGCTTTCAGTTCTCAGAAAGAAAAGGAATCTGAAAATCAGGACTTGCGAGCTAGGCTTGCAGTGCTTGAGCGTGAATCAGAAATTAATTTGCAAACTCAAAGACCTGATCCTTATTCCGATGAAAACTTTTTGTCTGATGATGACCAAAGGGTAATGGAAGATTTCCCTGAGGTTATGCGAACTTCTGAGAAGTTAGCAGAGCGACTTGTTAATAAGCAGTTGAGTCAATTCAAACAACAACAAATAAATGATGTAGAGGACAGGATCAACAGGTATGTAGAAAACAAATACGAGGAACCGATTAGCACATTAAATCAAAAGTATGATGCTATATCGCAGCAATCGTATTTCGATGGCATACTTGGGTTCGGTGTTTGGCCTTCAATTGAAAACGACAGAGCCTTTATAGATTGGGTGAATGAAGATTCAATGCGTAGGCTGGGTATGACTCAGGGTGATAATGAGGCAAAGGCTCAGGTGATTCAGTTATTCTTAAGTATGCAGGGTGATCAGCCCTATACCGGGAATAACAAACAAGATGTGAGAAGGCAACAAGCTTCTCAGTTACTAGGGTCTTCACAACCTCAAGCCACAACTACAGATCCTACTCAAGGGCTTACAGGTGAAGCTCTATTTAACTCGATTCCTGACGAAGGATACTGAGTTAGAGTTTGTTCTTGCTCTACATTAGATTAATTTTTTAACATTTTAATAGAGTAAGATAATGGCTACAACATGGACAAGTGGTGGTTCTAATGCAAACCGAGGTGCTACGGGTGTAGCATCCATTGCGGGAACTATGAAATACGGCTCCCTTGACGAAACGGAGGCGTTTAAAATCCAAAAAAAGTTTCTGGCGATAGCGAAGAGGTCGATGATAATGGCTCGATTTGCTCAGAAGGAAACGAAGGCACAGAAGGAGGGACTTGAGGTACGATGGAAGCGATTTGAGAAATTCGCTCTGCCAATGGTTCCGTTGGCTGAGGGAGTAAAGCCTCCGGCTGACACGTTGCTCCAGACTATCATCAAGGTAAAACTACACCAATATGGTTCGTATGTTGCTACCACTGATGTATTAGTTGCCGCAGCAACTGATCCTATTATTCAACAAGTCACTGAGCGTCAGTCAATTCAGGCTGCCGAGCTTATGGACTTTATTACTTTCTTACATGCACGTTCTGGTACTCAAGCAGCTTATGCTGGTGGTACTACTCGTGCAACAGTTGATGCAGAGATTGGTGGAACGACTGGTGATACTACTGGTTCGACAACCAATATGCTTGATACGGCTGTCCGCACACTGGAGTATAATGAAGCTCGCAAGATTGCGAAGCAGATGACTCCATCTCCCAAGTATAATACTGAGCCAGTACCTGAGGCATATGTTGCCGTAGGTCATACTGATTTGCGTAAGGATATTGAAAAGCTTCCGGGCTTTATTCCTTATGTTAAGTACAGTAACAATGGTCAGCAAATGCTTCCGGGGGAATTAGGAAGTGTGGGTGTGATTAGGTTTGTACTTACAACACAAGCTGCTCCATTTGGTAAGCAACCGGATGGGACACAGATTAAGGATACCAATATCAGTCATACTCAGGGTTCATATACTCCGGGTTATGGTTCTCCTGTGTTTGGTCAAACAATTAGTCAGGCTAGTCAGACTGTATCTGACGCCACCAATTATGGTGAGGGTGGTACAGCAGAAGCAGAGGAAATCGGAGCAGCGATTTCCTCTCTGAAGCTTGTTACAACTGTGGATACAAATAATGTACAGGTATATCCTGTTGTTATTTTCTCAGCCGATTGTCTAGGATGTGTTTCACTTTCTGGATATGATGCTGTGATTCCTAAGGTTGTAATGCCACAGCCTGCAGTTACTGATCCATTGGGTCAGTCTGGTTCAGTTGGATGGAAGAGCTGGTATGCTTGCCAGATCCTTAATGAAGACTGGATCTATCGTATCGAGTGTGGTGCATCTACTATTAGTTAATAGATGTAAATGACACAAAGATTTCAGGGGTGGGTTCCGCCTGCCCCTGTTTCTGAACAGATTAGTGAAACTGGAATATTAGAAATTGATCATCATAGATTTTGTGGTGGCAATGATACACTAATTACAAATGCTTACTTTGATCATCACTTATATCCGCAGGCGTTACCTGAAAGAATATCGGTTGTTTTAACTGAACCTTTTAAGGGGATCTCAGCAGAAATATGTGTAGGTAGGGTAAGTAGAGTAAAGGAAGAAAATGAGTTATATCTTAAATGGACAAAGTTACCGCAGAAACCATATTCGTTTCAGCAACGTCCAGAATCTTTATTTCTTCCTCCAGACGGATCAAATAGAACGATTCGGTTAACTGTCAAGATGAGGGGTGAAGATCTACCAACATCTGGCAAAATTTTATTTTTCATTAAAACGAGGACAATATTATGAGTGGTGAATTAGCAGGAGGATTACTTCCAACAGGAGAATATGGGCATACATTAAATAATCCAATGTATGATTCAGGTCGAAGAAAAAAAGTATCTGTACATAAAACCTTTCAAGATGATATGGCTAAGGAGGTTGGTAAAGACTTGCAAACACCAGAGGGTTGGGGAGTTGTAGTAATTGGATATGGCGATGATCCATCTCAGATGGGGCCAGTTACAGTGACACATAATGATTGGGTAATGCGTTTTCCTAGGAATTCCAGAAGGGCAATACCACCCGGACATTTTTCTGTACTTATGGATGCGGTTGAAACTAAGTATCATCAGGCACAGGAAGGTGCACCTTTGGTTGGATATGAGGTTTGCAGGTATAATGTGCAGGTTTTAAAAGTTCCAGAATCTTCTAATGTAGATAAAGATAGGGTTAACGAGAAGGTTGAGAGGGTTGAAGTTGCATGATTGAGTTAGCTGATATTAGATCAAGAGTAGTAACTTTACTACAGGATACCAGCTATACTCGGTGGACTAAGACTGAGCTGAATAACTATATTCATGATTCGTTGCTGGATTTAGTGAGAACTATTCGTCTGCCTACTGCAGAGAAAAGTTTAACTATTAATTTAACTACCTATCTTCTCAGTCTCCCCACTAATTTAATGGACGTAAGTGGTGGTTCAATTGATGGGAGGGAGTTACCAATAGTAACAACTTCAGAAATGAAGAGCTTAGCGTCACAGGGAAGGCTCCCTACAGTTATAAAAGATGGAGAATACTCGATAACAGAAATATTTGGGAACCCTATATGGAGCAAGATAGAGGACTGGACTACATCTTCAGGGACGCCTCAAGCATTAGTGATTGATCAAAAGTCATCTAGTACGATAAGAGTCTGGCCTATCCCGACAACTGAAACTACAATAAAACTTACTGGGACATTAAGGCCGCCACGCATGAGCGATGAGGTTCCTTATACATTTATAGATGACTCAGATTTATATTTTCCTGTAGTAAGATACATACAAAACTCACTTAATGGTTGGACTAGCACAGATTTATTATTAGATGATCATGGCAGGAATCTTACATTTGATTCTACAGTTCAGTCATTAACAGAAGGGACAGATTCATTTGTAGTTATACCTACGGACTATATAACAAGTTGCGATATAGATTATGTATGGGTTGATGCATTGACATTTGGTGCAGTTGAAAGGGCATACCTTAAGGAACATGATTTGCGTAACGTAGAGAAGAGTGAGTACTTTAAGAATAAGAAGTTAGCTATTACTATTGATGCACATAGGACAGAACCAATTCATCCTGCTTCAATTACAGGTGGGGTAAACCTTAACAGATTTATAGTGAGAAGATAATGGGTGTAGCAGTTAAATTTAGAAGAGGAACCCTAGCAGAGCATTCTACCTTTGCTGGTTCTGAAGGTGAAGTTACAGTACAGAAATCTGATTCTTCAGGTGATCCTTGGGATTTACGAGTCCATGATGGATTAGGGGGGTCAGGGCATCTTGTTCCTTCAGTAGATAGTGTAGCTACTTTAGAAAATAAAATCCTTAATGATTCAAAATTTACTGGAACCATTAGTGATAACAGTGGGAATACAATTGCAACTATAACTGGAGGCAAGCTTGTATTTTCTTCTAATACAACAACACTGGATACTCCAAGCATTGTTGATCAGGGTAGTACTGTACCCCTAGAGCAAATGGTTGCAAGAGTTGCCAGAAAGAACCAAATGATACTAGGAGATTAATATGGCAGAAAGGTACAGACGATTTGTAAAAAGTATTCCTGCTGCAACAGCAACCACAGTTTATACTGCACCAGATGATGGAGAGACTTCACCGGGAGCAGCAGAGTCTGTAATAATAGGGTTTCTTGTTGCAAGCACATCAACTGAAGCAGGGGAGGTTACAGTTGAACACACGAATTACTATGATGCAACTACAATTAAAATCATGGACACAATACCTCTGCCTGCAGATACAAGTGTTGATTTAATACCGGGGAAACTTGTATTACAACACGCTAATAACAATGCAGAAACACCTGCTTTAACAGGTGATATATTAAAAATAACATCCTCTAAAACATGTGATGTCTTTATATCAGTAGTAGAAAGGGTCTAAATGTCTAAGAGTCCAATTTATATAGGAGCAGGAAGCTCCAGTCTAGCTAATACCGCAGCATTAGGAATCATAGATGATTCTGAAGATATAGCAAAGGAACGTGCAACTGCAGCTTATTGGGCTACAAAAACAGATGGAACTGTAGTTGATCAGGTTACTGGATCAGATAGTGGAGAAGGCTCATCAAAAGCTTATGCAGTTGGTGGTACAGGTGTAACAACTACTGCAAATAGAGGTTCAGCAAAAGAATGGGCTACTGCTAGTGGATTAGTTGATACAGTAGGTTACTCTTCAAAAGAACATGCACAGTCTACTACTGCAGGAACAGATACTTATGGTGGTTCAGCAAAGGGATGGGCTATTACTGCAGTTGATACAGCAATTCCGGGGGCAGGAGCAAGTGACAGATCAGCATTGCATTATTCAACAGCAGCTTCCAATTCAGCCACAGCAGCCAAGGCAAGTGCTGATTCAGTAGCATCTGTAATAGATTACTTTGATGACAAATTTCTAGGATCTATGGCAGATACTGATACGTATTCATATGCAGATACTACAGGTACATGGGCGATAAACTCCAGTGTTATAACTGTCGCATCAGCAACAAACATTGTAAAAGGAATGTGGGTAGCTGAATCAGGAAGTGGTACAGCAATACAACCAGAATCTAATGTAATTGCAATTGATGGAACAAGTATCACTATTTCCTCAAATATGGCTGCCTCAGGCTCCAATGTTAGTATTATGTTTAGGGGGCGTGGTATTAATGATGATTTTGATTCAAGCAAAGACGGCCCTCCTGCAACTAATGATGGTGGTGCATTAGCAGATGGTATGCTTTATTTTAATACCACAGATGACACCATGAAGGTGTATGATTCGACAGCCGAGAAATGGAAACAACTTACACCTACAACTGCAGAACAGACAAATATAGATGCCGCAGTAGGGAATGCAACTGATATTAGTAAGGTTGCTGCAATAGATTCGGATGTAACAACTGTTGCAGGAATTGATTCTGATGTGACTGCAGTAGCAGCAGATGCAACTGATATAGAAACTGTCGCAGGTAAGGCTACAGAAATAGGTTTATTAGGTACAAGTGCTATGGCAACTGCATCTACTGGTCATTTAGCTAGGCTGGGTACTGCAGATGTAACAGCAGATATGGCACTTCTAGGAACTGCTGATTGTGTGGCAGATATGGCTTTACTTGGAACCTCTGATTGTGTTGCAGATATGGCATTATTGGCTACGACAGATTGCATTGCTGACATGAATTTATTAGCTACTAATGCCTGTGTACTAGATATGGCATTACTTGGTACTGCAGACACTGTACTAGATATGGCATTACTTGGTACTACAGACTGTATAGCAGATATGGCATTGTTGGCTACTACAGATGTAATAGCAGATTTAGATACAGTAGCAACTAACATCTCAAGTGTTAATGATTTTGCTGATAAGTATAGAATAGCTGGTTCTGCACCGGGATCTGATAATGATGATGGTGACTTATACTACAATACAGCAACTAATCAACTCAATGTTTACGATGGTTCTTCATGGGGATCTATTGGACTTACTCAAGTACAAACTCAAACAGAAGCAAATAACGCAGCCGTAGCAATGAGTATTGCTCTCGGATAGTACTGATATTAAAGGATAAATATGGCAAACTCGTTTAAAAATAGAACTTTAAGAGGCGTAGGAACAACTGCTACAGCCGTAGGTGCTGCTGTTGCCGCTAGTACAGAGACTACTCTTATTGGTATGACTATAGCTAATATAACTTCAGGAGTTATAAATGTAACAGTAACTTTAACTGATAATGCAGGTACTCCAAATGTAACTAATTTAGTTAAGGATGCACCCGTTCCGACTGGTGGTTCGCTCGTGGTTCTTGGAGGTGATCAAAAAGTTTGCTTAATGACTGGAGATATAATTAAAGTGAAATCAAATACCGCTAGTAGTGCGGATGTAATCATGAGTTTTCTGGAGATAACATAATATGGCATACTTAGGAAGACCCGGAGCCACTGCTCCATTAACATCAGCAGACATACCTGATAATTCAATCACTGCGGCAAAGATAGTAGCAGATACTATTGCGGCAGGAGACATTGGTAATGATGCAGTAGGAACAGCAGAGTTAGCAAACGATGTAGTAATCAGCACCTCTGGAGCAATCACAACTACTGGAGCATTTACCTCAGTAGGCATAGATGACAATGCTTCAGGTGCAGTAGCAATTACTATTGATTCGGATGAGGATGTAACCTTAACATCTGATTTAAAATTATCTCAAGCAGGAGGGATACTATATTTGGGTAGAGCATCAGATGCGGCTCAAATTCATCGGATATATAGTGATTCTGGTAATAATTTAAAAATAGCTAGTGATTTATCTTCAGGTGGTTCTATATCATTTGTTCCTTCATCGGGTTCTGGGACAGCAATGACTCTCGCTGCCGATGGCAACGTAGGTATAGGACAACCCACTCCACAAACTGACAATTCTACTGCAAGGATACTCCATGTAGGTTCAAGTTCAGATGGGTCATCGGGGATTGTTATAGAAGATAATGAGAGGCAATGGGAAATAATGAATAATGGTAGTTTATATTTTTATTCAGGTAGTACCCTTTACTTTAGCTTACGTGGGGATAATGGTCATGCGACATTTCCAGCAAGTTCCCAAAGATTAGGTGTTGGGACTGATCCTAGCACTCCATTACATGTAGTGGGGGATAATGAAAGTGGTTATGTCTGTTACTTTATAAATGATGGAAATCACAGTAACCGTTATGGAATTGAATTGAATTGTGGTGCAGATGATTCGTCAGGGACTAATTATGCTGTACGATGGAATGATGGTAATGGTACGGATCAAGGTTTTGTTACGTTTTCTGGTGGTACAGTTTCATATGGAGCATTTACTGCGGTGCATGATGTTCAACTTCCAGATGCAGATAATGAAAATGGTTACCCTTATGGAACATTAGTTGAAACAACTGAAATATCTTATAAACGTGAGACAGAAAGGGGTATTGAATATAAAGTTAAAAAAACAAGTAGTGCATATTCAAAAGCAGTTTTAGGTGCTTACTCTGGCAAGCATGAATCAACAGCAGGAGATGTAGATGTTAGATATAAGGAGTCAGATACTATACCTGAAGGAAAAAATGTTGGTGATATAAAAGAAACGATACATGAGGAAAGGTTTGATAATTTACACCAAGTATGTGTATTAGGTGATGGTCATATTCTATGCAATGGAGAGAAAGGTAATATCTCTATCGGTGATGGAATATGTACTTCTTCAGCAGAAGGTCAGGGAATGAAAGCAGATAAAATGGCAATGATAATTGGAATTGCACAAGAAGATGTAACCTTTAGTGGAAGTGAATCGAAGCTAGTAGCAGTTCAATATGGATTACAACAATTCACACCATGGACAGAATAGTATGACACTGGAAGAAATAGAGAAGATAATCCAAGACCTTAGACAACAGATACCAAACCTTCAGATGCAACTACATCAAGCAGAAGGCTACAAACAGGCTCTCGTAGATTTAGAGAAAGAAGAAACAGAAGAAAAGGATAAACCATGAGTTATTTGGGACAGGCACCGGGATTAGGGGAAGCAGAAAGATTTATTTTCACAGCCACGGCAATTACTGATACAGTTACGGCAGACGATAATGGAGTGCTTATAAACTATACTGTGGGGCAAATATCAGTGTACCTTAATGGTGTTAAACAGGTTATTCCAACTGATGTAACAGCTTCAAATGGATCAACATTAGTTTTTGCTGCTGATTTTGCTGTAGGAGATGTTATTGAAGCTATAGCCTTAAGTACCTTTTCCCCGGCAGATACAGTACCAGCTTCAGGAGGAACCTTCACAGGTAATGTCACTCATTCAGGAACAGTAACGAATAGTTCTACAACTACACATACAGGAGTAGTAACGAATAGTTCTACAACCACAACCACTGGTGATGCAACTCATAACGGAAATATTATCATGGCAACAAATAAGAAAGTACAACAGAAAGGGGCATTTATGCAACATTCAACAAATCAAGCATGGGTACTAGGAGGATAGTATGGCTATAGTTAGATCAGCAGGAACAGAGATAATTCGGGCACATCATTTTGAAGCTATAGAAGGAGCAGGGAATCATGATCTTATTTTTGGTGTCCAGCATCATATTTATACAGTTCTTTCAGTAATTATACATTGTGCAGGACTTTCCAGCACTTCTCATTATGCAAAACTTTTGGTATATGGATATGACAGTTTTGCTGGCACTGCAACTCAAGAGATTGCTTTATGGAAGGGCACTATTCCAGAAGGAGATACAATGGTTTGGAATGATAAGTTTAGTTTTAATGGAGTGGAACCAACTGATTTTGCAGGGCCAATGAATGATGCAACGAAACAAGATGCAATAGCAGATCAGGCACAAAATACGGCTCAAAAATTGATGCTCCAAAGTTCTCATGCGGCCACATCATACGATGTTACAGTAACCTTTATTGACCAAAACAACGCATAGGAGATTAGCATGAGTGGATTAATCGGAGGAGCAGGATCAAAGTCAGGTATTATCGGTGAGACTGAACTGGATTATGAGGAAGGGTTATGGACACCAGCACCCGGTGATGAGGGAGTGACTTTTGGCGGTTATGGTTTTAATTATTATAGAAAAATTGGTGGGATATGTTTTATGCAAGCTAGTATTAGTAATGTTTCAGCATCATTTGGCACTACAACTGGATTACCCTTTGCGACTAATCCATCTGGCGCTAGCTACGAGGGTGCTGGAGGCAATGTAATGTTCAATGGTATTACTGCTAATGCAGATTGTGCATCTATTTCTCCTTATATTTATAATAATGCTATTTATTTTTATCAGTCTGTAAGTGGTGGTGGTTGGGTACATGCTTCAGGGTCTTTTTGGACAGCTAATGATGATTTTATATTTTCTGTATATTTTCCATGTGCAATAAGTTAAATAGTAAGGTGATTTATGAAATTAAATAAAATTGAAACAGTAGGCGAACACAAAATTTTCCAAATACGAGAGACTACAGATGATGGTAAATACCATCGTAGAATTATCACCCCAGACATGAATGTATCTAAAGAAGATGCAAAAATTCAGGAAACAGCAGAAAAAGTTTGGACTAATGAGGTTAAGGATGCTTATGCAAAGCATCAAGAAGAGGCTAAAAAAAATAGCCCATTACATAATAAGGAGTAACACATGACAAGAGCAAGAACAATCGCAGATTATGCTAAACAGACAACTGATTTAGCTACCCAAACGGAATTAGATGCTGCCGAAACTGCACTTGGATTCCAGAGTGTTCCTCACATAATCCCCGGTGTTCTGTATCCTTCTTATGTTGCTTCTGGAACAAGTAATAAACTGTTAGATGGTACAACTTCTCATTCTGGTGCATTTGGTACAGCACAATCTGATGGTAGAAAATATTATTATACGAATATTGCTGGAAGCAAGCCGATAAAAGACCCAAGAATTGGGGGGCATTTTGGTAGTCAGAGACATATAACTAAATCATTACAAAAATTAGAACAAGAATCTTCAACTAACGGAACTAATGTTTATTCAGTAGATGGGAGAGGGTGGATAAGAGCAGTTGATAAGACTGGTAAGTGGGTAGTTGGTAATGATGATAATGGTATTAGACTTGGTAGTTGGGGGAATACCAGTGAAATTGCATCTATTGAAATTGTTGGATATTTCAATGATATGACCATTACAGGATCAACTGAAACTTCTGATCGTAGGAGTTTTGTTACTTCCTTAAATGGTAGTGCAAATTCCTCAGAAAATACCTCCTACAAAACAGGAGCTAATACTCCATTATCTGGAAGGTATGTGGATAGGACTTCATTAGTACATTTAAATTTACTCACTACACATTCTTCAACTTTAGGTATTAATACATTAAAAATAAGCAATCATGCTGATAATGATTATTTAGAACTATCTTCTATAGAACTAATAGCCCAAGACAAATTTACTGATTCAACTTGTGACTATAATAATGATCCAACAATAACACATAATGCTTACAATACTCCTAAAATACTTAAAGGAATGTCTGTATCTGGTACAGGAATCCCAGCCGGAGCAACAGTTGCCTCTGTTACAAGCACAACAGAATTTGAGCTGAGTGTTGCAACTACAGGAGGTTCAGTTACTAATGGGACATTAACTTTTGGTGCAGAAAATATCCAGATTCCATCACAGAATGTAGTTAGTTACGGAAAGAAATTTACTGTCTCTGGCATACCACATTACAACCCATTTGCACACAATCAATTAGGAACAGCAGTAGGAATAGGTAACACAACTTCACATGGTTCAGTTGCTACAGGATGGGCAGGAACAGGGTCAGGTTATTACGATGATACTCTTGATACTGCAACCTCATTGGGTTTATCTGCATGGGTACAAAATTCAAAGTATTACAGACCAGTAAACGGAGGCAGAGTTGTCAAATGGGTAGATAGTTCAGGTAACATCAAAACCTCAGTTAATATGATGCCTCCTGCCGGGACTTCTATGCATAACTCATCTTCTGTAAATCTTCCAGAATCTACTAACTGGACTTCTGTGTACCAACCATTATTTAGTTCCACCACACATGATCATTCACAAGCAGAAATTGCCAAGACCTTCCATTGGAGAGAGTTTGGAAATGGAGGAGCTAATGGGAATGCTAATTATTTAGATGCTTCCCAGTATAAAGATGCTTCGGCTGTTTCTATTGCCTACGTTATGGATGATGGCCTTTCAAGTCTAAATGGTAACGTAAATACTCATAATCTTGGATATGGTATTTCATTAGATGCAACATCCAAAAACTTTTATTTAACATTTATTGGTACAGGAATTTCTTGGATTTCGGCAGCAAATGCAATGGACACTGGTGGTCATATGAATTGGGCACAAAACCTTCCTTATGGAACTCATGTTATTAAATTTCAAATAGATGGGACTAATGTTTGGGATGGAGTTGTTTATATTGATGGAGTTGATATTAAAAATGATTTTGGAAGTGGTAGTAATCAAGAGGCTTATAAATTCCCTCCTAAAAGTGATATTTTCATCCACCAACCCAAGAAACCACCTATACCAGAGGATGCAGTAGTGCTGGCAGATTATATGCTCATGGCAGATTATGTAAAACAAACTCATAATAATACTGGCTCAGAAATATCAAAAGGATGTAGAACAGTTGGAGGATCAAGAGATGTTTTTTATGATGATCCAGACGGATCATTTACTTCTACAGTAGCAATTTATCCTTATAATGTTTTAAATGGTTTGAGGTCAATAGTAGCAGCTGGCACAAATTCATTTGCACAACTTCCTTTTTTTGGTACATCAGCACAACCATACATTGAAGAGGGTGGATACGCATCTCATGTTATAGATTTTGGAGGTAGTTCAGATGTAGATACAACTGAGGTCTCTTCTTCTTTAGGACAATGGTGCGAAAAAATGACTATTGATACATCTGCAACACTAGGATTAAATACTGTAAAAGCAACAATAGGTTTTGATGCTGGCTTTTTTGGGTTTGATGTAATAACCCCAACCCACACAAGTTCACATTACCAAGCCTTTGAAATGCCTCTACTGAAAGAATTAGTTGGAGGTGATAGAAACATGGAACAGACTAATTTGGTAGTTACCCCCGATGGAAAGACTTGGGATCAAGTTACGAGAGATACGAGTTATCTTGGGTCAAGCTGTTATTTGAATGTGCAACTGGATGATTCAGATAGTGGTACATCTGCTTATACCAGTGGTAAACTTCAGTGGACTGTGCATAGAGGTGGTGCAACCACTGACCATAGACAAAATAAGGCAAACAAGGGTTTTGCCTATGGTTGGGACAAATTTATTATTCTGGAAGATGGGTTATATAATATAATTTGTCAAACGTATTCAAATGCTGAGAATGTTGATTTTTCTTTAAAAATAAATAATGCTTCCTCTAATGGAAGTAATCAAATAACTGCTATGCGTATAGACCCAGCGGATGAAACAGCATATGTTATTAATAATATAGACTTGAAACGTGGAGATTATTTGGTTGCGTATGTCAATTATAGCATTCTTGTAAGAAATACCCTGATGAGGATAACAAAAATCGAGGCACGTTAAAATGTATATATCTTATAAATCAAACATAATCCAGAAAATCCACGAAACTGAATGGAATTGCAGGAGACATACTAAGGAAATGTCAAAACCTGAGTATTGGGAGTGGATTGCTACCATTACGACTCAGGATGAAAATGATAATGATGTAATCACATATCCTTCTGAAGACTTCACAATAGTTGAGTGTACTGATGAAAACGTACAGGAAAGATTTGCTCAGTTAGATGATTATATATCTACAACTCCACAAACAGGGACAGTTTACAACATCAAGTGGTCAGATAAGAAAACAAAAGTAACTGTTAATGATGTTGAAATTGAGACTCACTTTACTGGAGATGACTCAGCAAAGGATGCAAGAATATTAGCTGAGAAGTGGAAGAATGTAAGATCACAGAGAAACAGGAAGTTAGCAGAAACAGACTATCTGGCATTGTCAGACAATACACTTTCAAGTGATATGGAAACCTATAGACAGGAGTTACGTGATGTCCCAACTCAGAGTGACCCAGACAAAATAACGTGGCCTACTAAGCCTGCATGATTGAATTGTTAATATGGAAATGGGGGTTATACATACTAATCATCTGGTCTTTTATTGCAAATGCCTGTGCAACTCCAACGAAGATAGGATACTGGGAAGATGGGAAGCCTTGGAAGGGTACAGTAGAAGCAAACAAGTTTAACAAAAGCCCATACTGGCAATGTGTAGGGTTTAACCAAAATGTATTTTGTGATGAATGAGCAAGAAAGTTCACCGATCATTATTAGGGGGTGGTGGCAATGCCGTTGAAAATAGAAAACTTCTTAATTTCTGGGCACGTTATACGATTGCGGTGGCAAACGCATTTACGTTCTTGGTCTTATTATGGTTACTGTTTTTCGCAGAGGTTAAGGAAACTTCACGTGATCTTGTCAATATACTGGTTGGGACATATGTTGCCGTACTTGTTAAAATTACCGATTATTTCTTCCGTGAGAAGAAAGATGCAGAGCATGAAGAAGAAGGAGGTTGATAATGGCTAATGGGAATGGGGCTTTAGCAGCAGCAGCAGACCACGCTTTAGTTAAGACATTTACCCCCCTAGTGGTTGCCGCTTTACTCGCATTAGTAGGGTGGTTATTCACAACTGTGATGGAACTTGAGGAAAATATTCAGCAGAACAATATACATATTGAGCACCTCCATATAGCAGAAGAAAAGTTTGGTGAGCAAATGGAAAAAGCAGAAGCAACTTTAACTGACCTTCGTATTAAGGTTGGTCGAGTAATAGCACACTAACATGAGTCAGCCTATGTCCGTTAATAATATCTTACTTGTAGTTGGCAGTTTAGTTGTTGCCAGCATTTCGTGGTTACTGGTAACAGTCTCAGAGTTAAGCGGAGATGTTAAGGTAATTAAATTTCAGGTGAATCAGAACTCTGAAAAACTTAGTTCATTGACAGGAGAAAATAAATGATAGGACTACTAGCTCCACTTATTAGTGGAACTGTTAAAACAATGTGCGTGAGTATGCTTAGTGAGAAGCTTCTCCAGCAGGTAATTTTAATACTCTTAAGACGGCTTGTTGAATCCACAGAAAATAAAGTTGATGATAAGATTCTAGCCGCTTATGAAAAGAGTATTACTAAGTAATAGTACCTTAAAAAGGTTCTATTTTTACTCGAAGACAGTTTGGTAAAATTATTATAGTAGGGATAGCTATGCACATTACACGGAACTTTACCACAGACGAGATGGCATGTAATTGTTGTGGTAAATCTGATATGGATGAGGATTTTATGAAGACATTGCAATCAATTAGGGATGAAATGCAACGTCCTTTAAAGATAACCTCAGGATATAGATGTGAAAAACATAATGAGCTTGTGTCTCATACCGGAAAGAAGGGGCCACATACCTACGCCAAAGCTGCAGATATACTTATTAGTGGTGCTGATGCAATGAGGTTGTTTGCTGTAGCTCAGAAACATGGAGTTAGTGGTGTTGGTATGAGCCAGAAGGGTGATCATAATAAAAGATTTGTTCACCTTGATATTTTATCTCCAGATGAAGGGCCAAGACCAACAGTATGGACTTACTAAAATGGAAATTATTCTTGAGTTGGAATGCGGCCTTGATGTTGAGTTTGAGCCTGACTTCAGGCTGTCAACAAACCACTCAGATAAAACCAAAGTACAATGGCAACTTCGAGACAATGGAAATCAGGAGCATATGGATGATGTGCTCATTCAATTGGAAGCAGAAGAACCCGTTCCTGAATCAGATGTTAGTCTGGAAAACTTGCGATTGCTATACGGATTTAATCCGTGAGAAGCTTACACCTGAGGAAGCTGCTAAGGGAGAAGAGAAAATAAAAAGTATAAATCTTAGTAAACTATTAGCTGATAAGTGCAATCCAGAGCTACTCCCTCAGAATCCTACGTGAGACAATATACAATAACTAGAGGGGTTACCATAAATGCCAAGGAATGTACTTAGACAGTTTACTGGTGGAATTTCCAATGAGATTGATCCCCAGAATTTACGTGATGACCAAGGAGAAGAAGCTCTTGATATTAACTTAAAGGGCTTTGCCCTTGAACCCGGTGATGGGCTTGAAGAGCTGACTGATGCTGGTCATTACCACTATCGAGGTGAGTGGATACGTGATTCGGAAGCTGTGTCTTTTGAGGAGTCTGGTATTGGTGTTGTTAAAACATACAATAATAAAAGACCTCAGTTTGAAGAAATCATTAACGATGAAGTAAACGTATCTAGGAATCTTGGCCCTTCACTACCTCCAGATTCTATAGTAACAGGCTCTGTTGTCTCAGAAGGTTCTAGGGGACTCAGACCTGCAGAAGGATCACACCTACTAAAGCTAGATTCAGATAAGTTTGGTGCAGTAGATACAGGTACAGCATCAAACACCCCTCCTTATAGTGATGCCCCATCCTTAGAAGAACATAGGGCAGATTCTAACACTGATGATAAAAAGATTTACTACTACAGTGATCAGCCTTACTGGATAGATGATAGTGATTCAGCTAACTGGAAGGTTGTTACTCGTCAGCCGGGCGGTTCACCCGGAGAATGGACTACTAATCTGATAGAGACTGCTTCGCCTCTTACTAAACATAGTGGTGGTTATTTATTTAAAGAAAACTACTTCATTTGCTGGGATGGTCAGTATATAGAAACTGTTGAGCTTAGTAGTTCCTCAATGACTGTAAATACGTTTGATACAGTTGATGCTACTCAGGGTGGAGATGCAGGAAGCCCCTTCAACCAAACCACAGATGCAACAGGCAAGTCCATCACCAGTCTTGATGTATGTAATGGAGTTATAACATTTGCTCAGGAAATACAAACTAAAGATCCAGAAGCTCTAAGTGCATATACAGATAGTGCTAATGAAAGATGGATACTGCCATTGGCACATGATGCTATATTGTTATTACTTAGGGATGGTAATAAAACCGTCAATTGGGTGGGTTCTGTAATCTCAGAAGGTACT
>VTLG01002616.1_pt1 | contig 23405 bp, 22 predicted proteins | sample 4694571 | NCBI WGS metagenome assembly VTLG01 (sample SAMN12604809, study PRJNA352737) | marine metagenome | biome: ENVO:00000447; feature: ENVO:00000209|ENVO:00000569|ENVO:01000036; material: ENVO:00002151; isolation source: viral sequences binned using virsorter ...
TTTCTTTCGCAAAAAACTTTGATAAAAAATTAAAGGATCCAGTGTGGGAATCCGTAAGTCTTAAAATTAAGAAGTACAGTCCCTTCATAAATATTAATGTATTTCAATATAAAAAACTCTTAAAGGAGGTAGTGAAAAATGGCTCTTGAAAACACAGAAGTTCTAGAAAATTTAAAATCACAACTAAACGAAGTGACGACTCAGATCAATACGTTGGCTGATACTCGTTTAAAACTTTTAGGTGCTGTTGATGTTTTAGAACAAATTGAAGATAGTAAGAAAGTGGACAATCCACCAGAACCTGTTGAGGAGGTTGTTGAACCATCTCCACTAGAAGAAGTCTTGGAGGGTTAATGTCTGAATTCTTTAAATCTGAAATCGTTCGGGAAGAACTGGACGAAATCCATAGAATGCAAGAAGAAATTTATGGTAAGATGATGAATATTGGTGGATTGTCCCGTGAGGATCGTATCGACCATATTGACAAATTGAAAACTTTGTTAGAAAAGCAAAGGATTATGTATACGAGATTATCTCTGTCAGATGATCCTCAAGCCATTAAATTGTTAGAACAATTAAGACAGTCAGTTCAATTGATGGGATTCCCACCAGGAACAGATCTCCAAGTCTTATTTGATGGTATGAAGAATACAATTGAAGCAATGAAAAATCAGGTTGACTGATTGACAAATCTTTGTTATAATCCTATTAAATCCAACGAATCCAATTTATCCGAGGTATCCAATTATGTCTTTCGCAGACTTAAAAAAGCAATCTAAGCTTGGCTCTCTTACCCAAAAACTGGTAAAAGAAGTCGAAAAAATGAACAACACAGGCGGTAATAATGATGACCGTCTATGGAAACTAGATGTAGATAAAGGCGGTAATGGATATGCCGTCATCCGTTTCCTACCTGCTCCTAACGGTGAGGATCTACCTTTCGTGAAACTATACTCCCATGCCTTTCAAGGTCCTGGTGGATGGTATATCGAAAATTCTCTGACTACTTTAGGTCAGAAGGATCCAGTCTCTGAGTTCAATACGCAACTTTGGAACAATGGTACTGATGCAGGTAAAGAGACTGCACGTAAGCAGAAGCGTAAACTGACTTATGTTGCCAACATTTATGTTGTAAAAGATCCAACAAACCCTGAGAATGAAGGTGGAGTATTCTTGTTCAAATTTGGCAAGAAAATCTTTGATAAGATTACAGCAGCAATGCAACCTGAATTTGAGGATGAGGAAGCAATCGATCCATTCGATTTCTGGCAAGGTGCTAACTTCAAGTTGAAAGCAAAGAACGTAGCAGGTTATAGGAACTATGATAGTTCTGAGTTTGCTGCTCCTAGTGCTCTTCTAAAAGATGATGAAGCATTAGAAGGACTCTGGAAGAAAGAAAATTCTCTTGAAGAGTTTGTTGCTGCCGATCAGTTTAAATCTTATGATGAACTGAAGAAGCGTCTTGAGTATGTTCTTGGTAACAAGGCACGTCCTGTTGTTGCTGATGAATCTTTTGAAGATGAAAGCGAAGGTCGTGGTTCAGCAGAAGAACTTGTTACCGCTGCTGCATCAGTAACATCCAGATCAGTAGCAGTTGATGATGAAGATGATACATTATCATACTTCTCTAAACTAGCAGAAGACTAATCTCTGAGTGCTTAGAAGAAAGACCCCTTAAAGGGGTCTTTTTTATGGCATTGTGATTGCTAGATTTTCTGTTTTTATTATTCTTTCATTCATATATTGGGATGATTTATCATATACCATGATATCTCTCATATCATTAATAAATCCTTGTAGATATTCTTGTCGCAGTAAGTATATACTTCTTTTTTCTTCGTTTAAACGAACCTCATACTCATAATTACTAACACCAGTAACAGGATTCAAAGTGGCAGTTGGTTCTCCTGGTTTAGGTATCGTGAAGTTACTGTCAACTACTTTACCTTTTGGAAGAATCAAACGTTTGTTTGCATCTTTAACTTCTGTTGTTTCATAAAATCTAACAGAATTTAATTTAGTTCCATATTTGTTTGATGCATACTCATAAAGATCTTTGTTACTCAGGGGCCATTCATTTCTAATGTTAATAATACCAGCAGTAATTATTACAACCCAATCAAGTTCTGAACTACCATAGATTTCATCTGCTACAAGTTCTGGTCGATATCCTTCTGGTATTTCATACTTATCGAACACTGTGAATGTGCTCTGAAGATCATCTCTTAATTTGACCCTACGGAAAATATTCTTTACTTCAAGGTAATCTAATGAAGAATTCTTATCCTTAAGAAATGAAGGATATTGTAAATCTGGTAGTTCTCTAAAATATCCCATCTTAATAACCTATTGCTGATACACCTGGACCATTATCAAAGTCATAATCGTAAATTGGAACAATTTCTTGGAAGTTTAGTGTTAACATCATTGATACTGGTGTTGTATCATCATATGTTGCATACACAGCATCGGGAGTGTAATTAACACTACAGTCAGTAAGAAAACATTGTTTGAATTTATTTAAAAATGCATGATCTCGTGATCCAGTTCTATAACGCAACTCAAATACATTTGGAGTTTTTAGGAACCAGTTACCACTATTACTTGATCCAAATACTTTAGGTGACATATTTCTCTTGAATGCTCTTAGAATCAATAAAAGTTGTTCTGATTCTTTATGACTTCTTGGTGTTAGTTTATAGTTAAATCTAAATGATCTTAACGTAGGACCTTTGAAGAGAAGTTCCATATTTGAATTGAAGATTTCTCCTCTTGATCTGGATATTAGATCATTTGCTGAAACATTATTACCAAATACACTAATTCCCATTGCGGCTAACTTGGAAAGAAATATTTCTTGACCTGCTTCCATACTACCCACACCTTTTTGAACTTTGTTTCCAAGATCTCTCCAAGCTTTTTGTGCATTACCTACTACGTTTTGAAAACCACCTTCCATTAAATCTACAGCCCCTGATGCTCCCGCTGCTTGAAGGGAATTCATTTCACTCTGGCCATACTCAACTTTATTAACAGATGATATTTCAGAAGGAACTGGTAATAATATAGATCCATCATTTACAAGTGCTCTTCTTGAAAGATTTGCAGGTCTTGCCGATCCAGCAGCATTTGTAATACGATTTCCAACTACAGTTCTAGCACCACTATCAGGTGTGTTTACGAAGTTTGTTCCAATTGGTTCATATCGTTTAATATCAATTTGTAAATAGTCGGTAGAATCTGTTAGACCTTCTAGTGGATATCGTAAGATACCACCATTCATTTTTTCTTTTCTTTTTCTTCTTAGATTTACTGCTACCCAGTCTTTAAGATATGGTTTTATATTTGTTCTGTTTCTTGAAGAGGATGAAGTTTGAGTTTTTGTCTCTCCGTTTTCTTTTGTTCCCCAAGGACTCTTTTCTACTCCATTATAATCCTTAGGGTCGTTGCCAAACAAATCTACATCAGTACGAAATTCAGCAGATGGCTCTTTTCTATCCTCTGCTCCAAGAACATTTATACTGTCACCATATGTTGGTCCACCAAGAAGATTCTTCTTGAATAGATCACCACTTGCCGCAGAACCACCAAGACTCTTATCAATCTCTTTTTTCGTATATTGTTCTTGGTTTTTCCAATCTAAATTATACATGCAGTCTTATAATTTATCATTTTAGTTATTTATAAGCAGTTCTGTATCTTTGGAATGGTATAGCATCAAGATCATTCAATTCTTCTTGATATACTTGATAGAGACCTCCTGCTATTTCACTCCATGTGTATTGTCTTTCTTTACCCCAATGAAAATTAACTCCACGAAATCCCCAAGGTAATGTTTCTGTTACTGCCACTAATGGATTTTGGTCATAACGGAGACCTGGAGTTTTGGCATTATATACAAAGATATAAAATTCTCCAGGTTGAGGAACTTTACTACCTTCTGTTAAGACACCAATAAGTTCTAACATTAAATCATCAGCATCTTCTGTTCCTATTAAATTATCTCTTATAGAACGGACACGGTTCATTTGATTCCTAGTTCTTTTTCTGTGAATATTTTAAATTCATATCCTTGATCATCACACCAGTCTTTTGCTGCATTCCATTTTGCTTTATTTTTAGCAAATTCAAATGCTTCACGTAGATAAACCTTAGTTTGTCGTTTGGGTTTAGCAGGAGGTTTGGTTTGCCTTTGTGGTTTTACTTCAATGATATATTTTTTAATTTTGCCTGTTTGTTCTCTTACTTTAATGTAGAAGTCGGGAAAGTATCTATGAGGTCGATTATCAATAGGAGATCTATACCACATATAAATTTCTTCACTTCCCCATTCCAAAATATTAAGAGAATCATCACAGTATTGCATAAACTTGCGTTCCCAAAGAGAACGATATATAATATTAGTCGGGTCTCCTTTATACTTATAGGGTCGTCTTGGTTTATACTTTCCTTTATAGGCCATAAATAGAAATAATAAATCTCATATTAGATATTTAGAGTGGCAAATTCGTTAGCGAGAAGAATAACAACATCTAGGGCTAAAACTGTAATTGGTTCATTGGCAGAGAATAACCATTATATGGTTCATTTTTCTTCATTAAAAAGTACAGTTTATAATTATTTGAAGCGATTTGTGGGTTCAGATGATCTTAATTACTTCTTAGGAGAAAAGGCAGGAATTCTTTGTTCCGATGCATCATTACCAGGATCGTCTTATGCGACAACTGAGGTAAAGAACAATTTTATGGGTGTTCCTCAACAATTTAGTCATACTAGGTTATATACGGATATTGATTTTTCTTTTTATATTGATAAAGATTATAAACTTCTAAGAATGTTTGAAGGATGGATGGAATATATTTCTAGTGGAGCAAATGATTTTGTTGAGCAAGAATCTAAAGGTTATTATAGAAGAATGCGATATCCTGATTTATATAAAGTGGATACTATGACCATTAGTAAATTTGAGAGAGATTATGGACAAACAATAAAGTATAAATTTATTAATGCTTTTCCTAAATCACTTTCTAATATACCCGTAACTTATTCTGCAGCAGAACTTTTAAAAGTTACTGTGACTTTTAATTATGACCGTTACGTGGTCTTCTAAATAAACTTACTGAATTGTACCTAGGACATTATGCCTTTACCAAAAATTAATACACCAACTTATGATTTGGTGTTACCATCGAATTCGAAAAAAATTAAATATAGACCATTTTTAGTTAGAGAAGAAAAGATTCTAATTATGGCATTAGAATCTGAAGATATGATTCAGATTAGTGATGCAATTGTTAGTATTTTAAATGAATGTATTTTAACTAGGGGATTTAAAATAGAGAAACTGCCTGTATTTGATATTGAGTATCTATTTTTAAATATTCGGGCAAAGTCCGTAGGTGAAACGGTTGAAGTTAATGTGACTTGTCCTGATGATGAGGAAACTCAAGTCGAACAGGAAATTGAGATTGATTCAATTAAAGTTCAAAAGACTAAAGGACATAAGAATACAATTAAACTTGATGATAGTCTTTCAATGAAGATGAAGTATCCATCTCTTGAACAATTTATTGATAGTAATTTTGATACTACTGAAGAAACTAGTAATGTGGATTCAACTATTACTATGATTACTTCATGTATAGATATGATTTATAATGATGAAGAAAGTTGGAATGGATCTGAATCTACTGTGAAAGAATTAACGGAGTTTGTAGAACAGTTGAATACTAAACAGTTCAAACAAGTTGAAGACTTTTTTAATACAATGCCTAGACTTTCTCATACGGTAAAGGTTAAAAATCCTAATACTGGGGTTGAGTCTGAAGTAGTATTGGAGGGTCTAGCATCTTTTTTCAGTTGAGTATGGCTCATACTAATCTTGAGTCATACTATAAAACTAATTTTGCATTGATGCAACACCATAAATACTCATTAACAGAGCTTGAAAATATGATTCCTTGGGAAAGAGAAATCTATGTTTCTTTATTACAACAGTATATTGAAGAAGAAAATTTAAAAGCACAGCAACAACAATAAAATGGTCGTTCCTGCATCATCAGCACTTACAGTTATCCCTAAGAAAAGTTCCGCAATAACTGCGTCGTCTGGTGGTGCGATGGCAGCATTTAAACCATCTGAGAAAAAGAAAAAGAAGACTGTAAATAAGAGAAGTTTTTTTAGTAATAATAAGTTTGATTTTAGTAATGCTTTTTCACCAAAGTTTGGTGGAGTCAATTTTGATTTTAGTAGATCAAGCGTTCAAGCAAATGCACAGGTAGTATCTGCTCTTCAAGAAACAAATGCACTTCTTCAAGATATTGGAAATGCATTAGCCTTAGATTTTGCAAATCGTATTACTGAGGGTAGGGGTAAAATAAACGCTAGTAAAAATGCATTAGCGAAAGCAAGATATTCTGCTAAGGAAGCTGCATTAGAGGGAACAAAGAAGGTTGGAAGTTTTATTACAGGTTCAGCTAAAAAATTGCTTAGTGTAACTGGTCTTGGTGGTTTGTTTGGTAAGATTGGGGAATTTATTAAATTTATCTTCGTTGGTCTTGTTGGAACTAGCCTTTTTAAATGGATTCAAGGTGGTGGTATTGGTAAATTAAAGGATGGTTTAGCAGGAATATGGGAAGGAATAACAAATTTTGTTGGTCCTATATGGGATAAAGTAAAGAGTGGATTGAGTTGGGTTGGTGAAAAACTTAAGCCTATATGGAAACCTATATGGAATGTTTTAAAGTTTGCGGGACAACAGATAACAAAAGCTCTTAGAGCATTGACTGCATTTGTAATAAAGTTAAAACCTTTAGCGGCAATAGGAAATGCATTTAGAGCAACAGGAAAAGCTATAGGGTGGACTGTTAATAGAGCATTGGATGCTCCTAATCGTTGGGGTAGACGGTGGAAAGGTGTTAAAAATTGGGGAAGTGGACTCGTAGAAAAGATGTTCCCTAAAAATCAAAGAATAGAATCACAGAAAGGTAGTGATGCTGTAAATAAAGTACTTGGTAATAAATCTTCTAATTTTACTGGTGGACCTATACCAAAAGTTGAATCATTAAATCCAAATAATCTAGTATTAGATCAACCCTCAACTACTGTTATACATATGCAAGATAAGGTTGATACATCTTTGCTGAAAAATAAGGAAGAATCATCTGGACCAGTGACGGAAATTATTCCTATTTCTCCTATTAATGAGGGGAATGAATATATGATGCAAGTTCCTGAGATTCTTGGAATAGCAGGAGTGGAGATGTGATATAGATGGAAAGGCAAGTAAAAAAATTAAAAATAACTGCTAGGAATATTAGATCTAATCTTTTAGCTTCTAATAAGCGATTGGGTAATATTAAATCTAAACAAAATCAAATAGATTTACGTATTGCACAACGAAGACAACGAAGAGTAAAAGAAAGATCATTAGAATCTTCTATAAGAAAAGGAGGAAAAGGAATTGGAGGTGCTACTAAGAATATTGCAAATTCTGCGGCTGGAGAAGGTGGAAGTATATTGGATAAAGTTCTTTCAGTTGTTGGGATTATTTTAGTAGGAAAAGCAGTAATAGAATTGCCTAAACTTATGGAAGGTCAGGGTGCTTTTGGTGGTGTAATGAAGACTCTGGAACCAGTTGTAGATTCTTTTAAAGGTGGTCTAAATGCTATTGGTGATGGTATAAAGGGAATTACTAAGAGTGTTGGAAAGGAGAAGAAAGCAAATAAAACTCAAAGTTCTGAGAAAAAGAAAGAGACTCTTGATACTTCTACGTTAAAGAAAGATTTGAATTTGGGTGAATCTGAGGAATTACTTAAAACAATACATAAGGATGCTAAAAATCTAGAGAAAGTTGTAGGGGATCATGGTATAAGTGATGAGGAGATTGATGAGTTTATAAAGAAGCATGAAAATAAAGGTGATGATGAATCAAAAGTAAATCCTCGTAATGATAATCAAGTAAATAAAGAGAATGTAAATGAAGTAAAATCAAAGATTACAGCTAATAGTGGTAAGATTAATCCAATTGAGGTAGTAGAGAAGAATAAACATCTTATTCCAGCTCATATACCTTTTGCTTATCAAATGGTTTTAGATACGATTAAGAAAGATCCGACAAAATATGATACTAAAGAGGAAATTGAGGCTGCTCTTAAACAATATAATATAGATCCAAGTAAAATAAAATATAAAGATGGTGGTTTAATTTCTGGTCCTTCTCATAAGAAAGGGGGACGTTGGATTAATGTTGAAGGTGGTGAGATGATCTTATCAAGGAAGAATGTTATGGATATGAATAGTATAAAACCAATAGAAAAAAAATATAACATAGAGGGTCAAACAGTATCTGGTGGTGCTGTTAAAACAATTATTGTGACTCAAAGAGTTATTGTGCCAACTTAGGAGGGAATATAAATGTCAGCAGCCGCAGCATCAGAATACGATCTAATAGAAATCCAGAAGGATGATAGAGAACCAATTGCTATTGCCGATAAGGTACAAAAATTTGATTATTTTGAAAGTGTATATTCACCAACTGTTACTGCAACTATAGGTCATCTTGATACGGGTAATAGTGTTCATAATAAAAAGACTGGATTACTTGGAACTCTTAAAGATGCTTTACCAGTTACAGGATTTGAAAAAGTTTCTTTTGTTATTAGTAATCCATCAGGAAAATTGAATTTTAAAACTACAAATGCTCCATTAGCTGTAACAGGATCTCCTGGAACAGTTGAATCAGGAAATAGACAAGCTACAGTGCTCCCATTAGTTTCTCAACATGAAATTGACAATTCAAAAACTCCTGTAAAAGATTACTATAGGGGTAGAATTGATGAAACAGTATCGAATTTATTAACTAAAGTTGGAATTCCTGAAAGTCATCAGTTTGTGGAATCAACTCAAAATAATGAGCAAGTTAATGGTAGATCTAGGTCACCATTTGAAATAATTTTAAGTCTATGTAAGAAATCTATTCCAATTAGTGGTGATCCTGGATTTTTCTTTTATCAGACTCAAGATGGATTTCATTTTAAATCTATAGATGCTCTTATTGAAGAAGGATCAACTAGATTACGGACCGATAAAAATTATAGAGATACCCATACTTATACTTATTTTCCTGGAGCATTAAATGAAGGTCCAGATGAGAATGACTTTAAAATTTTAACAGCACCTCAGGTTGTAAAAGATCAAAATGTATTAGATTCATTAAAGAATGGATCATACTTGGTTCGTTTTGTTACTGCTAATCCAATAACATATGAGTATAAGGAAGAAGTTGAGAATTTACTTACTAAGAAGAATCTTGGATCTAGACAAGAATCGGTATTTAATTTTAATACACAAGAATCTTATTTCCGTACATTTAGTGATATTTTAGATGTTGGATCATCAGAGCCTGGGGTTAGTAAAGTTGAATTAAATAATCCAATGAGATGGGAAGCACAATCAAATATGAGATATAATTTGCTTCATGCTCAGTTGACTAATATTCAAGTTCCTTGTAATTTAAATCTTAGAGCAGGTGAAGTGATTCGATGTGAAATTGAGAATATAACAGCATCTGATAAAGTACAGGGTATATACAATGAACATAGAAGTGGTTCTTATATGATCTTACATTTGTGTCATCATTTTGATGCTGCCAATTCTTATACATCTTTGACTCTTGCTCGTGATACATATGGTCTATATACTAACGCTTATTCTTAGATAAATGACTAGAAATTCTATACGTAAAAGTAAAGAACAGTTAGCAGCAGATGCTGGTTCATTTGGAAAAAGTCCATTACAATCTTGGATTGGAAAGATAGTTCCCTTTAACGACCAACAACAACAAGTTATAACTGGAGGAGTTGGATGGAGATATAAAGTTCGTATTATGGGAGATCATTCTGACAATGATAATATCCCTGATAAAGAACTTGATTATGCTTTTGTTTTACTTCCAACAACTGCTGGATCTGGTGGTGGAGGTAGAATAAGAACTCCTAGAATAGTTCAAGGTGATATGGTATATGGTGTTTATGGTGGAGGTGATAGCACAGGAATACGTTTAATTATAGGTGTTTTTCCTAGAACAGATACAATTGCTTATAAGAAGGCTGCTGGTAAATTTGATCCAATACAAGGATGGTTTGGAGATCTTAAACAATCACCTATAACTGAACAGAATGAAGTTAATCAAGCGAATTTAGTTACACCAAATAATGTTCCAACAATTAATTATTCTAATAGAGAATTAAGTGCAGATAAGTTACAAGAAATGGGAATACCTGTATCTCAAGATGGTAAGGGACCAGCAGCAAATGCAGTTACCCCACCACCAAAAACTCCTGCTGATAAAGAATGGGTGCCAGGAACACCAATTACTAGTCAGCAATTAGATAATATGATAAAAAATGACAGTAATTTGGTACAGGAGGCATATGATCAAGCAGAGAAACAAGGAATTAAATCATCAGCAGAGAGAGATGATGATTTAGAGGCTACTCGTCAATGGTTAGTAGAAACTAGGAGAATGGATAGGATCATGGAAGGTGAAGAAAATCAACTCTCATCAGATTTAACTCAATAAATAAAGTTATTAGTAGTATCGTTTATGTCTGAAGAAAGCAACAAAAATTCTAATATAACTCCTGAGCAAGTAGAGCAAACTAAAGATCCAAAAGACTTGAATGCTAGACCTCTTACATCTGGGGAAGTAAAACAATGGAAGGAATTGATAGAAACAGCTCCTTCTGGAAAAGAATGGGACAGATATATTACAGCAGGGAAAAAGTTATATCCAGAACTTCAAGAATTCTCTAGAAAGACTGATGATGAAATAGAGAGAATGTCTTTTGAGGATCGGTGGGCTCATTGGGAAAGGTATCAACAACTGTCAGCTGATTCGAGAAAACCAGTTCCCCCTGATTCAGAAACTGCTGGTAAGAAGGTAGAATTGGCGGATCCTTGTAAAAATAATTTTTTCAACAGTGTTGATACTGCTCTTGATAATTTCTTAAAGGATGTTGCAAATAATCCACTTGTTGGTGAAGTTGCAGCCTTAGGTGCAGCATCAGTTGGATTCCCAGTTCAACTTAAACAAACTGTTAGTAAAATATCTAGTTTATCAAAAGGGTTTATCAGTCAAATTTCTGGTAATCTTCAGGAGAAATTAGTCGTATTCATCAGAACTGGAATGGAGATGATGGGTGCATATTTCTTTAATATAATTACTGATCCTCTTAAAGCATTAGCAAAAGCAACTGGATTCGCAACAGATGCATTAAATCCAGTTGGTATGCTATTTAAAGCGACTGGATGTTTAGTTGCAAAAGCTACTGATGCTTTGGTTGGCACTATTGAGGACATGTTAATTGCAACAGTACAGAATGTTATTAACCCTGCTGTTTGTGTTGCTCAACAGTTTGTAAGTGGAATTGCAAATAAAATTACAAATGTAATTGATTCACTTATTGGTCCATTCATTCTACCAATTGAAAAGTTATTCGCACCTGTTGGATTAGTTTTTGGATTAAGGAATGTTCTTGCAAAGGGTGTTAATTTAGTTAATAAAGTCGGTAATTTTCTTAAGTGTGGTAGTGGAAATAAAACTAAATGTCCACCAACTTCTAGGTATACTATAGATAAGGGATTAGTCAAGGACATAGAGGACAATGCACAGAATAGTTTAGTTGCAAAAGCTTGGGATGATGCAAATAATGCAATTGCTGGAGCAGCAGAAGGTGGATTTAATAAATTAGAAGAACAAATTGGTAAGATACCAATTCTAGGATCTTTAACTGAAGGAGATGCTGCACCTGTTAAATGTAGAACAGGGCAGTATACTCAATGTGGATATCCAAAAATTGAATTTTTTGGTGGTGGAGGAGAAGGTGTTTCTGGAAAAGTTATTCTTGGTAACTTTATGAATCGTTTTGACCGAGATAATCTAGCAGGAGATATTAAGCAAACTGCTAGTGTTATAGGAGTAGATATTAAAACACCTGGTGAAGGATATAGAGAAGCACCAATGGTATCAATTAGTGATAGTTGTGACCAAGGATATGGTGCATATGGTAGGGCAATTGTTGATTTTAATATGAATTCACCTACCTATGGACAAGTTACTGATATTGTGATATTCTCTCAAGGGGAAAATTATCCAATTGGAGACCCAGAAGAGGCATATGTTGATAAGATAATTGTTGAAAATCCTGGATCTGGATATAGTGATGATGATACAATAGATGGAGATTTTGATTTAGTTGTTGAGGATGGTCAAATTAAGGAGGTTAAACCCAATAATAATGCTTATCGTAGATTACCTCAAATAAATATTAATACTATTTCAGGGAGTGGTGCAGTCTTACGTCCTATAATGTCAACGACTAGAAGGCAGACTGGTGTAGAACAAGTTATCGATTGTGTTACAACATGAGTAAAAGAAATGAAAATAGGACCGTTGATTTATTCGGACCACAACTTTTAATTGAAAGTGGTGGTGCTGTTGGTGTTGCGGGACAATGTGCATGGAAACTTTCTTCCATTAATGAATCTGGGATAAGATATGTTCAAGGATTATTCCAAAGTGGTTTATCTAAGATGTACGCAGAAGGACCATTACAAGTAGAAGGAGGTAAGAAAGCTCAATCATCCGAAGGTGTAAGTATTATGAATATTGCCCATAATGGGGATTATAATATTAGTGCTGAGAATGGATGGGTTAGAATTAAAGCTCAAAATATTGTTCTTGAAGCTGATGATCAACTTCATTTATTGGGTAATGATATTAAGATTGGTTATGAAATAAAAGATAAAACTCAGAGAATTAAAATAAGTGCGACAGAAATTGATGTAGAAAAACCAAGATCAGGAAATCTTGCTGAGAAACTTAAATCATCTAATTTGTGGAGATCAATGGGATCTAGTTATGCACCTACATCAGCAATAATGGCAAAAGCAGAATCCTTTTTCCCTACAGCTTAAAGATGACTGGTACTCCTATTCCACAAAGCGGTCAAGTAGAAGGTGGTGATTCTTCCTTCGAAAACGTATATATCTATGGCAATTTATATTACGATTTTGGTAGTAAAGATATTACATTTAATTCTATAAGTGTAACTGGAGATACAACACTAGGTGATCTTACTGTAAATGATTTTACGGTTGATAATATTGAAATTACAGGAACATTAAAAGATGGTGATGGTTCTACTGGAAGTACTGGACAAGTTCTTTCTTTTGATGGAACAGATTTAAAATGGATTAATACTAGTAGTGCTAACGTAGGATCAGCATCCAAAGTCGGTATTAATTTGGATAGTGATAGTACTACAACAATGTATCTGACTTTTGCAGATAATACAACTGGTAATGAAGAGATTAGAGTTGATAGTTCATTAACATATAAACCCAGTATAGGGTCATTTTTAGGAATTACTAGTTTTACTGGAGTACATCTTCTTGATGATAATAAGATAAAATTTGGTAATTCTAACGATCTTGAAGTATATTATACAAATGGCACTGGATCTGATGGAGGTAGTGTTTTCAAACATACTGGACCTCATGATATGCGGTTCCAAGTACCTTCAGGGGCTCATGATATAGTATTTGAAGATACTAGTGGTAATAATATAGCAGTATATAATGCTGATGGAGGTTCTGAATTCTATTGGAGAGGTAGTACTGCTGCTGGTAAGAAATTTGACATCACTCAAACTGGTGTAACTGTAACAGGGAATATTGATCTTGGTGATAATGATGATATAAGATTTGGTGATGGTAATGATTTAAAAATATCTCATACTAATGCTCTTTCTAGTCAAAATGATTCTGAAGGAAATAGTGTTCTTGCTGGTACAGATTGGGCTTCATATATCAATGAGACTGGAACAGGTCCATTAGTATTTAAGTCAGATGGTGGTCCTTCATCAGGAGCATTTCAATTTTATGATACTGCTTGGAGACCAATATTAAAATTATTCAGTGGTACTAGTGCAAGAGCTGCTTTATATCACTCTGGAACAGAAAAATTAGTTACTGATACAGGTGGTATTGAGGTTACTGGTGGAATTAAAGATAAGGATGGAAATTTTGGTACTTCAGGACAAGTTCTTTCTTCTACTGGTACTGAATTGGATTGGGTATCTATTGCTGGATCATCAGATACTCTTGATACTGTATGTGATAGGGGTAATACAACTGATCAGAATATTACTACTAGTGGGTCATTAAATGATGCTGCGGGTAACGTGAGAGAGATTGTTAATAATACAAAAACAGGAGTATATACTCTTACTGCTAATGATGTTGGAGAATTGATTAATACTAATAGTAATGTTACAATTCCATCAGGTGTTTTTAGTGCAGGTCAAGGAGTAACGATCTATAATAATTCTAGTAGTAATATTAGTATTGTTCGTAGTGGTGTAACAGCATATACTGTGGGGACTTCTACTGATTCTAATAAAACATTAGCACAAAAAGGATTAGCTACTGTTATGTGTGTTTCTGCTAATACTTTTGTAGTTCTTGGTGGTGGATTATCATAGATGACAACCATACAACAAGTACTGATACACGTTGAGAATATTCCGTGTTTTAGTGATAGTACTACCGATGATTATTGGTGGGCAGCATTAGGTAAGACTGGAGAAAATACTACTCGTGGTGGTGGAATTGGTTTTGATAGTTCTGGGAATCTTTATGGTACGGGACAAACGAGGGATCAAGCAGGGGGATATTTAAATCCATATACTTATGAAGCATATGTTTGGAAGATAAGTTCTAGTGGTGCTTTGCAATGGCAAAGAGTATTAGGAGAAAGTGGTAGAAGAAATAGTAATTATGATAGTACATTCTTTTATACTGGTCAGACAAATTCTTCTGGAGATGTTTATGGTTCTGGACAAATTCATGAATATAATGTAGGAACTAATGATGGACCTAATTGGTGTATAACAGGTAAATGGAATTCTTCTGGTACTTTGCAGTGGCAAAGAGTATTAAAAGGAAATGGAGCAGGTGGAACTGGAGAGCATAGTAGTATACTTAGCTCTGGAATAGATTCATCTGGTAATTACTATGCTTTTGGTAGTCTTTGGGTTGATAGATTAAGAGCTTTAATTGCAAAGTATAATTCTTCTGGTACTTTACAATGGTATAAACTTTTATCGGGAAGTAGTGGGTACGCTAGATGGGAAGGTGGACATGTACACTCAAATGGTGATATTTATGTGGGTGGTCATGATAATAGTCATAATGGTGGTGGATCTAATAGAGCAGATTCTTTATTAGCAAAATATAATTCATCTGGTACTTTACAGTGGCAAAAATTCCTTACTCATTCTAATGGAACTCAAGGTGCTAGATTTAATAGTATAGATGTAGATTCTGAAGGGCATGTTTATTGTGCCAGTTCGTGGTTAGGTCTTTCTAAATGGAATTCTTCGGGTACTTTGCAATGGCAAAGATGGATTGATTCTGATGGTTTTTGGAATTGTTGTGTTGATACTTGTGGGAATGTATATGTGATGGATTTTAGAGAAGATCTTATTGATGGTGATTCATCCAATGATATATTAATTGCTAAATTTGATACTGATGGGATTTTACAATGGCAAAGAGCATTTGGTAGTGATTCTGAGTCTGATTTTAATACTTGGGGTAGTATGACAATAAATGATGAACATACTCTTTGTATTTGTGCAAATACACAAGATGTATATACTGGAACATCAAGTACAAATGCTTTGATGATTAAATTACCTACTGATGGTTCATTAACAGGAACTTATGGTGATTTAAAATATCAAACTACTAGTTTGTCTGTTTCTACACCAACCCATACTGTTTCTACTGCTAGTTTAAGTACTAGTAGTAGTGGTGCTACTAGTGTAAATTCATCATACCCTGAAAGTGCTGGTGATAACAATTATACTAAAGTTGATATTAGTTGACATATCTTTAGGTATATAATATAATTATTTGATGGATATTAGACCTTTATTCCCTCAATTAATTTTTTCTGCGACGATACCTGTTCCAAACGGTCTCGTAGAATATTGTGATGAATTAAAAAAAGGAAAGACTGAAAATCGTACTAGTGGTGGTGGATGGGAAACACCTAATAATCTGCAGGAAAATAAAAAGTTTGTTGACAAATATTTGAAAGTACATTTTTTAGTACCATTACAAAGGGAACTTAGTACTGTAAAATTTCCCTCTTGGAATCTAGATGCACTTTGGATATCTGGACTGAATAGGGGTGGATATCATGTGGATCATATACATCCTTGTGCTGATTTTGCCTTTACTTGGTATATTAATGCATATGAAAACGCTGAAGGAGGATGTATTAGTTTCCGTAATCCTATGGAATATGAATCTTCTAAGATGTTACATTATTTGGATCCAGAAATTAAAAATGCACTTGGATTGTGTCACAATTTTCAGATTAAACCAAAATCTGGTTTATTTTTAATGTTTCCTGCTTCCTTATATCATATGGTACTTCCTTCTGGTTCAGATAATAGATTAGCAATGTCAGGCAACATAACAATTGGTTGACAAACTCGTATACATATGATATGATGCTTGGATTAAGTGACTGACCGTATGGAAGACGATTGGGTAAATCGGACGATTATTGATGTGTGTAATAGATCTTTTCTTATCATTTCTGATGATGGAGAGGAGAAATTTATAACATGTGAAACAACGGAACAATTCATGGACGTTAAGGAAGTGGTTGATAAACTACTTGATCCAGATCGCATAGAATACGCTGGACTTTCAATTCATGAAAAAACAAAAGGATCCAAAGATTAAACTTTCATTTGATGGATGTTATAACTATAAAAAGTTAAAAGATGAGGGTTTAATTGAGGAAAAAGTGGATGATGATGCGATAGTTCGTATTCATACAGAGCTTAATAATGATGGGCCATAAATATGGAGAAGATTTGGTCGGATAAATAGAAACATAGAAATATTTTGGCAAGAATAAAGCGATGCCTCTTAATAAGCTAGAGAATTTTGTAAAGAATACTGAAGGTCGTATCCTTTATGTGAATCCGAATGATCTTGATTCAACGGATGCGATCACTAATCAGGGTAATTCATTAACACAACCTTTTAAGACGATTCAGCGAGCACTGCTTGAATCAGCGAGATTTTCATATTTAAGAGGTAGCAATAACGACCTTATAGAGAAGACAACTATACTTGTATATCCAGGTGATCATATAATTGATAACCGTCCTGGATTTGCTATTAAAGATGTTGGTGGAGTAGCAACTGCGGTATCTCCTTCTGGTGGAGAGTCTGCTGCTCAATCTACATTAGGATTAGATCTAACTTCTAATTTTGATTTAACACAAGAAGATAATATCCTTTATAAGTACAATAGTATTCATGGTGGTGTAGTTATACCTCGTGGTACTTCTCTTGTTGGTATGGATCTTAGAAAGACAAAGATCAAACCAAAATATGTACCTAACCCAACAGATTCATATGCTAATGCACCAGCTACTGCTATATTCAGGGTAACTGGTTCTTGCTACTTCTGGCAGTTTTCTGTATTTGATGGTGATGAGACTGGATTAGTTTATACTGACCCTGTTGATTTCTCAACGAATAACCAATCAGTACCAAACTTCTCTCACCACAAACTAACTTGTTTTGAGTATGCTGATGGTGTGAATATCCCTAGCGGATATACGATCACTGATCTTGATATGTATTATAGCAAGTTGTCTAATGCATATAATATTGCTTCTACTAGAGATATTGATCAAAAATATCCATCTGATCCTGCTGGATTTGCCAAGCAAAGACCAGAATGGGAGATTGTTGGTGCATTTGCTAGTGATCCATTTGATATTTCAAGTATAATTTCTGGTGATGGTTCCACACCTGGAACTCTTATTACAGTTACAACTACTTCTGCACATGATTTCACTACTGATACTCCTATCAAAATTAAGGGTGTTTCTACATTAGATTATAATATATCAACGAAAGTTAATACTGTATTAAGTGACACTGAATTTACTTACTTACTTCCATATGTAAGACCAAATCTTCCTGCATCTCCTAGTGCTTCTGCTGCGACTGTAACGATTGAGACTGACACTGTATCTGGTGCTTCTCCATATATCTTTAACTGCTCTATGCGTTCTGTATGGGGTATGAATGGTCTTCTTGCTGATGGTAGAAAGGCTGCTGGATTCAAGAGTATGGTTATTGCCCAGTTTACTGGTGTATCTCTACAGAAGGATGATCGTGCTTTTGTAAAATTTAATGAGACTTCTAGATTATATGAAGGAATCACAGTTACCCTAGCAAAAGGAGCTGCTTTAACTAAGGAAGCTTCTTCACTTGATGCTGCTACAGTTTATCACTTAGATACAAATGCAGTTTATAGGACTGGATGGGAAACTAGTCACCTGAAGATGCAGAACGACGCAACCTTACAGATTGTATCTGTATTTGCGATTGGATTTAACCAGCACTTTGATGCTAGATCTGGTTCTGACGCATCAGTTACTAACTCTAACTCCAACTTCGGACAGATTTCACTATCTGCTGATGGATTTAAGAAGACAGCATTCTCCAAAGATAATCATGCTTTTGTAACTAATGTTATTACTCCAAAGGCAATTACTGGTACAAGTGTTAATGTTGATTGGCAATCATTAGATGTAGGTCTTACAGTTAATGCTGGTATTTCAAGTCATCTTTATCTGTATGGTTGGAATGATGTTGATAGTAAGCCACCTATTACAGTCCAAGGTTATCGTGTAGGTGCAAAGAGTAGTGAATTATTATATGTAAATACTGGAACTATTAAGAGTGCATCTGTCAATATGACAGATAATATAGTCAGTGCTGCATCTACCATTGCTATTGGTACTGATGTTAGTGTAAAACTGCAGAGAGTATTATCTGGACCTAGTTTCATACAAAATAATACAGCAGCATCTAATATCTTTAATATTGGAACTCATGAAATTCAAACTGGTGAGAAGATAAGAATATTCAGTGATGATGGTGATCTTCCACAGAATATTGATCCAAATGTACTTTATTATGCAATTCGTCAATCTAGTACAGAAATTAAGTTAGCATCTTCATTAACTAATGCTGAGAATGGTACACCAATCACAGTGTATGGTGGTACAAAACTTTATGTTGAGAGTAGAGTATCTGATAAGTTCGCTGGTGATATAGGATCACCTGTTCAGTGGGATACTGTTTATAGTAATTGGTTCGTTCATAGTAGTACTAATAACGCAATTTATACTGATATTGTAAGTCAAGGTATTGCTGGTCTTGGTGCAAAGACTAATGTTTCTTATATTACTAGAACCGATGACCCACGATCTTTAGATGAGAAAATCTATAAAGTTCGTGTTGTTATACCAAAAGAACTTGTTAACGCAAAGAATCCTAATGAAGGATTTATTATTCAGGATTCTAGTTCAACTGGTGCAAGATCTAATGCCGACTTTGGACTAACAAGTCTCACCAGTGCTGATTATGGATACGATAAGAATCCAAGATATATTAGTACATGTTCTGCGTCTGGTAGTACAGTTGCAGTTAGAACGGAACTTCCACATAATTTAAATCTTAATGATATTGTTATTGTTACTGATGTTAATAGCACTACAAATACTGTAGGTGCAGGTAATTCTGGATATAATGGTACATTTAAAGTAACAGCAGTATCAAACTCTAAGGAGTTCCAATATAATACTACTGATACTGAAGGTAGTGTTCATAATGTTGGAGATTTCACAAGTGATACTAGCATTAGAAATACTGCTTTACCAAGATTTAGTAGAAATGATCTTCAATCTAACTTCTACATTTATCGTAATGAAGTAATAACTCCATACATTTACAATATTCAAGATGGTATCTATCATCTTTATGTTCTGAAAGCAGACAATGCAATTACATCAGAGTTTACTGGACTTAAGTATAGTCAAAATGTAGTTGATCTTTATCCACAACTTGATAAGGATAATGATAATGACAACCCAACTTCAGCAGTTTCCTTTGCTAAGAGAAGTCCAATAGGTGATGTTGATACTAATGATCTGAAGAAGAGTATCACCAGAGAAACTATTGATACCTTTGTTCAAGACTTTGGTATAGGTCATAAGATTTCTAGTGTAGATTCTACAACTGGTGTTTCTACAATTACATTTGCTAGAGAGCACGGGTTTAGTGGTATTGTAACTTACAGTACTCTTACTGGTGGATCTGGATATACTAATGGAACTTATTATGATATTAAATTATTCAATGATGGAACTACAACTTGGGATGGTGCAACCGCAAAAGTAACAGTTGCTGGTGGTGCAGTTACCAATGCTGAGATAATTGCTGGTGGTTCTGCTTATTCAAATAATGAAACTTTAGATTTTGATCCTACCTTCATTGGTGCTGGTTCTGGTGCAGAAATTAATATTAAGAATGCTGGTATTTCAACTAACATTGGTGATGTATTAAGTGTAACTGGTATTGGAACACTGAGTGATGGATACTATAGAATCACATCAGTTCCTTCTACAACTTCTGTTGTAGTTGCTACAGGAAGTGGTGATCCTACAATGATACCTGATCAGTATGCTATTGATCTTGGACCATCTGTTTCGATTACTGCTGATATTTATGATACTGTAAGTGGAATCTCGACCTACACTTGTTCTTCTGCTCACGGTTTAGTATCTGGTAATCAGTTTAGACTTATAAACAGTAGCAATGTTAATCTTGGTGATTTCTACGTTAAAGAAAGAGTTGGTGTTAATACTTTCACGGCAACTACTAATGCTAATTTTAATATTGCAGGAGGATATGTTTTACGTGGTGGATTAGTTGCTGCTGATGCTACTTCTGATGAGTCTGGTGAGAATTTAGGTGCTAGAGGATTATCCTTCTACGATAAGGAGACATTAACACTTGGTGCTAATATTACAAGTGAAACTTCAATTGTAGTTTCTTCACCTGTCGCTGGAATTGGTACAGCAATTAGATTCCCATTAGGATCATACATTCAGATTGATAGTGAGATGATGAGGGTTACTTCTTCATCTTTAAGTGGTGCTGGATTAAATGAGATTTCAGTTATTCGTGGTACATTAGGAACTATAAAATCAAATCATTCTAATGGATCTTTAATTAGAAAGGTTAATCCATTTGCGGTTGAATTTAGAAGACCGTCTATCATTAGATCCTCTGGTCATACATTTGAATATGTTGGTTATGGTCCAGGTAACTATTCAACTGGTCTTCCACAGGTTCAGACTAAGACACTTACTGAAAGAGAAGAGTTCCTAGTACAATCACAAGAAAGATCTTGTGGTACTGTTGTTTATACTGGTATGAACAACGATGGTGACTTCTTTATCGGTAATAAGCGAGTTAGTTCTGCTACTGGTCAGGAAAGAACATTTGATGCTCCTGTTCCTACTATTACAGGTGAAGATCCATCAAGACTCAGTGTTGTCTTTGATGAAGTTGTTATTAAAGAAAGACTTACCGTTGAAGGTGGAACATCTGGAACTATTCTTACTCAGTTTGATGGTCCAGTTACTTTCAGTAAGGATGTTAGAAATGAAAGTGCAGCAACATTTACTAAGACAGTAACTCTAACACAAGGTACACAGGCAACTTCTACAACAACTGGTGATCTTCAAGTTTCTGGTGGTGCTGGAATTGTTAAGAATCTATTTGTTGGTGGAGATCTTACTGTTAGTGGAACTCTGAATTGCTCTACTGTTGAGTTTGGCAATATTAAGATTGCTCAGACTGATGATAATACTATTGATACAACCAGTGGTAATTTAAAACTTAATTCTACTGGTGGTGTAGTTGAGATTAATGATAACTTAACCGTTGTTGGTGTTACTAGTGTAACTGGTAATGTCACATTAGGTAATGCTATAACCGATACTACAACTGTTGCTGGTACTCTTGAAGTTCAGGCAGGTGCTAACTCGACCAGTAAGACTACAGGTGCTTTTACCTGTGCAGGTGGTGTTGGTATTAACCATGATCTATTTGTTGGTGGAGATATCACTGCCTTTGCGTCCTCTGACCAAAGATTGAAAGATAACATTACTCCAATAGACGATCCTCTTGCTAAGGTTTTATCAATTAGTGGTAATACATTTAATTGGAATAATGCATCTAAGTGGGAAGGAAAGGCAGATACAGGTGTTATCGCACAAGAAATTGAGAAACTTGGACTTCCTGGTCTTACAGATGTAAGAGATGATGGAACTCATGCAGTTAATTATGAAAAACTCACTGCTCTATTAATAGAAGCAGTCAAAGAACTATCAGCCAAGGTTGATGCTCTATCAGATAAATAACTAAAAAATTACCATAAGATGGCGAATATCAGAAAGACCTTTAATTTCCGTAATGGTGTACAGGTTGACGAAGACAATTTTATAGTAAATGCTAATGGCTTGGTCGGTATTGGGACTTCAGTTCCATCTGAATTTCTTGATGTTCGAGGGACCACAAAAGTAGTTGGTCTTATTACTGCTTCAGATTTACATATATCTGGTATCGCTACAGTATCTCACATTAAAGTAGGAACAGCGATTTCAATTACGGGAAGTGGTATTGCTGCTTCTCAATTCTATGGTGATGGATCAAAATTAACTCAACTTCCAACTTCACAATGGTTGGATGTTGATGTAGGTTTAGGTTATACTTCAATATATGCTGCTGGCTCAGTGGGTGTGGGAACTACAGATCCCCGTGATACTTTCCAAGTAGGTGGTAATCCAGGAATAGCAGGGAAGAAAGGAGTAGGAATTAATACGATTGGTAATATTCGTGCATCAGGTATAATAACTGCTACAAGTTTTGTTGGTGCTATTGCTGGTCCCGTGACTGGTGATGTCACAGGTAATGTAACTGGAAATATTACTGGTAATGTAACTGCATCTACATTAAATGCAACTGGTATATCTACGTTTGCTGATGATGCAAAATTTATTGGTACTTTTACTGGTAGAGATCTCCTATGGGATACGTCAGATTGCGCCCTTGAGTTTGCTGATGATACCAAAGCGAAATTTGGTGATACTTGGGATCTTCAGATATATACTCAAGCAGCTGGAGCGTCTTGCATACACAATAGCAATACAAATTTAATAATTGGTAATAATGCTTTTGTTGGTGGAAATTATAGAATTAATATACAAGCACGAAATGGTCAAAACTCTGTCGAATGTGATCCAGATGGATATGTAAAATTATTTTATAATGGTAATGAGAAATTAACTACAACTGATTATGGTGTTAAAGTTACGGGAATTGCATCTGTAACTGATGCAACTATAGCTGATGCAACTGTAACTAATTCTGTGATTGTAGGTGCT
>VTLG01007897.1_pt1 | contig 23396 bp, 26 predicted proteins | sample 4694571 | NCBI WGS metagenome assembly VTLG01 (sample SAMN12604809, study PRJNA352737) | marine metagenome | biome: ENVO:00000447; feature: ENVO:00000209|ENVO:00000569|ENVO:01000036; material: ENVO:00002151; isolation source: viral sequences binned using virsorter ...
CCACTTATATTTTCGACCACATGGATACTACTAGAGATGATGATCTTATATCTAATAAGTTTGCTATACAAGATTACTTAGATAAAACAACATTACTTATAGGTCACAATATATCTCACGATTTACTATGGTTATGGGAAAGTGGTTTTAAATATGAAGGTAAAGTATTTGATACTATGCTTGCTGAATATATATTACAAGCTGGTATTAAAGCATCCTTAGGACTTAAAGCTGTTGCTGAAAGATATGAATGTAATATACAAAAGGATGACACACTTAAAGAGTATTTTAAAAAAGGATATAGTACAAGAGAAATACCTAGACTAGAACTTGAAACTTATTTAAAACACGATCTTGGTGCAACAAAGGAAGTGTATGAAAAACAACTTAAAAGACTAGAGGGTAGCATATATCCACCAACAATACAACTAACAAATGAAGTTACTATTGTATTAGCTCGTATGTATCAGTCAGGATTTAAAATTGATACAGCTAAGTTAGATGAAGTCCGTAAAGATTTTATACAAGAAAAAAATGATTTAGAAAAACAATTAAACTTATACTGTAAACATCTAATGGGTGATACTAATATTAATTTGAGCAGCCCTGAACAGTTATCCTGGGTTTTATTTAGTAGAAAACCTATAGATAAAAAAGCTTGGGGTAACTTGTCTACATTAAATCAATATACACCTACACCTGAGTTTAAAAAGTTAGTATCTATACATTTTAAAACTTTATATAAAACTAAAGCAGAGCAATGTTTTTCATGTAAAGGTAAAGGATACTTTTATAAAACTAAAAAGAATGGTTCTTTATATAAACGATCTACTAAATGTTCATCATGTGTTAATGGACTTATATACAAAAATACTAAAGATGTTGCAGGTTTAAAGTTTAATCCACCTTCTGCTAAATGGGCATCTGCTAATGGATTTGGTACTAGTAAAGATAACTTAGAAATATTAGAAGCTTCTGCATCTAGTAAAAATATGAAAGAAGCTACAGTATTTTTAAGTAATCTCAAAAGATTATCAGCTATTAATAGTTATCTATCAAACTTTGTAGATGGTATTCAAAACTTTATTAAGCATGATGATAAGTTACATGTAAGACTTAATCAACACGTAACTGCTACAGGTAGATTTAGTGGATCAAATCCTAATATGCAAAATATGCCAAGAGGTTCTACGTTTCCTGTTAAAAAAGTATTTGTATCTAGATTTGATAATGGAAAAATATTAGAAGCTGACTTTGCTCAATTAGAATTTAGAGTTGCTGCATTTTTAAGTCAAGATCCTGTAGCTATTAAAGAAGTGACTGAAGGGTTTGATGTGCATGCTTATACTGCCAAGGTTATTAGTGATGCAGGACAACCTACTACCAGGCAGGTAGCTAAAGCACATACGTTTGCACCTTTATATGGAGCATCTGGTTATGGTAGGACTAAAGCTGAAGCTAGATACTATGAACATTTTTTAGAAAAGTATAAAGGTATTGCTAATTGGCATAAGTGTTTAGCTAAATCTGTTTTACGTGATGGCTATCTTAATTCTTTTACTGGTAGATGTTTTTCATTTCCTAATGTAGAAAGAAAGAAAGATGGTTCAGTAACATACTTTACACAAATAAAAAACTATCCTGTACAATCATTAGCCACGGCTGATATAGTGCCACTTGTACTAGTAGAATTTTATAAAAAGCTTAAGGACTTACGTAGTGTAATTGTAAATACAGTACACGATAGTATAGTAATAGATGTATTTCCTAGTGAAGTATCTGAAATATATGCTATTATAAAAGAGATAGAAGGTAATTTAATACCTTTAATTAAAGAGAAATGGTATATGGATTTTAATGTACCATTAATATTAGACGCAAAAATAGGTAACAACTGGTTAGACCAGGAAAATATATAAGGAGTTACAAACATATGTCAGACTTAACATTAACAAATCAAAATAACTTTAATCAATTAGCAGAAGCAATGGGTATGTCAGCAGATATAGCTGTAAAAAAACAAGGCAGTACATTAGCTAGACTTAAGATAGATCATGCAGGTGTATTAGGTGAAACTGTTATTAAAGGTAAAACAAAAAAAGTAGAAGTTGTTGATGCAGGTAGTTATGTATTACAGCTTGTTGATGGAGATAAAATCTATCAAACTAATCCCAAAATTAGATTGTTTAATCAGAAGTTTATGTATAAGAAATTTGTACAAGGTAATGGGGATACTAAAAACAGATACGTTAAAACTGTTATGGCTAATGATTTAAAATCTGATCTTAGGGATACTGATGGTGGTTTTAATTGTGGTAAATCTAGTGGTTGGATTGATGACTATCAAAGCTTACCTCAAGCAACAAAAGATTTAATTAAAAGCATTAAAAGAGTTAGAGTTCTTTTTGGAGAAGTTACTTTTGATAATCCAGTAGACGAAAAAGGCCTTGATGTAGATCCTCAAAAAGCTATACCTTTTATTTATGAAATAGATAATCGTGATGCTTTTAAAATAATGGGTACACCTATTGGACAAATGGCAAAACAAAATAGAATACTACCTAAACATTTTTTACAGTTAGGTACAGAGGAAAAAACAATACCTACTGGTGTTAAATATTATTTACCTACAGTAGAATTAGTGCCTGAAGTTATTGAGTTAGAAATACCAAAAGATCAAGAAACTTTTGCAAACTTTATCGAATGGATTAAAAATTATAATGATTGGGTAATAGGTACTCATGAAGATATTATAAAAGGTAAAGCAGATAAAGATGTTAAAAATGTAATAGATGAATTTGTTGATATTGACGAAGCTGCTTAATGAATAACCCTATTGAACTTGCAGTACATCAATACTTAAGTAAAGTAAAAAATGCTGACTCTATTTTATCTGAAGAAATTATAGATCAGATTACAAGTGATGTTCGTACTGCACTTATCAAACAATTTGTTGATAAAAGAGATACTAAGTTTAGATTAAGAATGTCTAATATTGGTAGAAGCTATTGTCAACTTTGGTTTGATAAAAATAAACCTGAAAAAGCTATATCACCTTCTAGTAATTTTGTTATTAATATGATGATAGGAGATATAGTCGAAGCTATATTTAAAGGTTTATTAAAAGCAGCAGGTGTTAGTTATAAAGATGGAGAGAATGTAACCCTTGATCTTGGAAGTTCAGGTGAGATCAAGGGTACTCCTGATATTATTATAGATGATATGGTTGATGATATTAAATCTGCTAGTCCTTGGTCATATCAAAATAAATTTAAAGATTATGAATCTCTTGCAGATAAAGATAGCTTTGGTTATGTAGCTCAATTAGCAGGTTATGCAAAAGCTATGAATAAAAAACCAAATGGTTGGTGGGTTATTAATAAAGCTACAGGAGAATTTAAACATGTATCTAGTAATGGAAAAATAGATACAAATAAATTTGTTGCTAAAACTAAACAACTTATTAAAGATTTAAAAACAAATAAATTTAGAAGATGTTATGAAGATGTACCTGAAACATATAGAAAAAAACCTAGTGGTAATAGAAAGCTAGGCATTGAATGTTCTTTTTGTTCTTATCGACATAGCTGTTGGCCTAACCTAAAAGAAAGACCTTCAGTAGTATCACAAGCACAAGAGCCTCCAATGGTGTGCTATACAGAACTTAATAATGTATAGTAGAAAAAAAATAAATAGAGGATTTAGAAGTGGACTAGAAGTAATGGTTAGCAATCAATTGCTTTCTAATAATGTAGTTGTTAAATATGAACCAATAAAAATAGAATGGGAGGACTTAGCCTATAGAAAATACACACCTGATTTTTTATTGCCTAATGGAATTATTATAGAAACTAAAGGTTTATTCACAGCACAAGATAGAAGAAAACATATTCTTATAAAGAAGCAACATCCTGAGTTAGATATTAGATTTGTATTTACTAATTGTAAATCTAAATTAAATAAAAGATCTAAATCAACATATGCTAGTTGGTGTGAAAAACATAACTTTTTATATGCAACAAAAAAAATTCCAATAGAATGGCTTGAAGAAATAAAACAAATAGAACTTAAAGAAACTTTAATACCTTTTAAAGGAAAGAAATTATGTTAGATGATTATGTAGAAGAAAAAAGTAGTGGTGACGATAACTTAACAAATGATGATATAGCAATAGTTTTAAAACCTAACTTTAAAAATAATGAATGGAATCATACAGTAGATGTTAATGCTATAGTAATGCCTCAAGAAAGATTAAAAGATATAGAACAAGATGAACTTAAAGATGTTATGTATGCATTAGTAACTTGTTTTAATTTATTAAATACTAATACTGAATTTGCTAAAAGAGTAGCAGATGAAATGGATAAAATGTCTGAATCTGATTTTAATAAAGCAGTTAAAGATAAAAATAAAACTTTATATAACTTATCTTCATGGACTAAAACTGTAGGTAATGCATGAAGTTACAAGATGATTTATATAATTGGGAAAAACAAAATGAAGAGTTTTGGAAAAAAGAAAAAGGAAGTATATATGATGTTGATGTAGTTAATCATCCTCCTCATTATACAAAAGGTAAGTATGAAACTATTGATATTATAGATGATGCTGTAGATAAAGCACCTACAACTCAACTAGCTTGTGCACAAGGTAATGTAATTAAATATATATTAAGAATGTGGCATAAAGGTAAAGCATTAGAAGATGCAAAAAAAGCCAAATGGTATTTAAATAAAATGATTAAAGATTTAGAAAAAGGTAATAGCTAATGGATACTATAAGTTATAGTGGTATTAATATTTGTTATACAAAAGATAAAGATCTATCTAAACAAGCTAAAGAATTATTAAAAGATTATTATATGCTTGAGCATGAAACATCTCCTCAAGAAGCTTTTGCTAGAGCTTCAGTTGCATATTGTGAAGGTGATTTAGAATTTGCACAACGTATATATAATTATGCTAGTGATAGATGGTTTATGTTTGCTAGTCCTGTGCTTAGTAATGCACCTGCTGTAGGAAAAAAATGGAAAGCTTTACCTATATCTTGTTTTTTAACTTATGTAGGTGATACATTAAAAGATTTAATATCTCACAACTCTGAAGTAGCATGGTTATCTGTTAAAGGTGGTGGGGTCGGTGGTCATTGGTCTGATGTGAGGGCAGTCGGTGACAAAGCACCAGGGCCGATCCCCTTTTTAAAAGTTGTTGATTCTCAAATGACAGCTTATAAACAAGGTAAAACTAGGAAAGGTAGCTATGCAGCATATATGGACGTTTCTCATCCAGATATTGTGGAGTTTATTAACTTTAAGTTACCTACTGGTGGTGATGCTAATCGTAAATGTTTTAATTTATTTAATGCTGTTAATGTAACAAATAAATTTATGCAAGCTGTAGAAGCAGATGCTATGTGGGAATTAAAAGATCCTGATTTACATAGTACAGACTATGTAAGAGATACTATTAGAGCTAGAGATTTATGGCAACGCATATTAGAAGCTAGATTTAGAACAGGTTCTCCTTATATAAATTTTATAGATGAAGCTAATAAACAGTTACCTGAAGAACAAAAAAAGTTAGGTTTAAAAATACATGGTAGCAACTTATGTAATGAAATACATTTAGCTACTAATGAAGAACGTACTGCTGTATGTTGTTTATCTAGTGTTAATTTAGAAATGTATGATGAGTGGAAAGACACCACTATGATTAAAGACTTAACTAGATTCTTAGATAATGTTTTACAAAAGTTTATTGACAATGCACCTAAAGATTTAGATAAAGCTAAACGTAGTGCAATAGCTGAACGATCTTTAGGACTAGGTGCTATGGGATTTCATGGCTACTTACAAAAAATGAATATACCTTTTGAGAGTCCTATTGCAAAGGGTCTTAACAAACGTATCTTTAGAACTATTAAAATGGAAGCTCTTGAAGAAAGTAGATTGTTAGCTAAAGAAAAAGGTGAGCCATCAGATATGAAAGGTTCAGGTAAACGTAATGCACATTTGTTAGCTGTTGCACCTAATGCTAATAGCTCTATCATATGTGGTTGTACACCTAGTATTGAACCTATTAAATCTAATGCTTATGTACATAGAACTAGAGTAGGTTCTCATTTAATTAAAAATAAATATTTAGAAAAAGTTTTATTAAAATATCATAAGAATACAGATGAAGTATGGAAGTCTATTATTAGTAGAGAAGGATCTGTTCAGCATTGTGTATTTTTAACTTCTTATGAAAAGTCTATATTTAAAACAGCTTTTGAATTAGATCAAGAGTGGATTGTAGAACATGCTTCAGATAGACAAATATTTATATGCCAAGGACAATCCGTGAATTTATTTTTTCCTGCTGGTAGTGATAAAAGTTATGTTAACTCTGTACATATACGAGCTTGGAAAGCTAACTTAAAAGGTCTGTATTATTTAAGAACTAGTGCAGCAAATCAGGCAGATAGAGTAGGAACTCAGATTCCAAGGGAAGCTTTAAAAGATGCAGAAGAATGTATTTCTTGTCAAGGATAATTAATGTTTAAAAGATTTGATAGAGAACTATTTGAAAAGTTTGATAAACTAGCAAGAAATGCAGGTAAAAGATATTGGAAGGCTAAAGGCTATCATGTAGTAGATAATACAGATAGGTATGGCCCTGACTTAATAGTTACACCTGTCGGTGGTGATGAATATTCTAATGGAGATTTTTACTGTGAAGTTGAAATTAAAAGACCTTGGAAAGGAAAAGATTTCCAGTATCCTCAAATCCAAATACCAGGGAGAAAAGCTAAGTTTCTTAACAAAGACAAGTACAATCTTCCGATCTGTTTTCTCGTCCTTAATGCTGATCAAACCTATGGATACCTTATTGAAGGTGAAACGTTGGCTTCGACTCCTCTTGTTGAAGTGCCTAATAAGTATGTATGGAAAGGTGAAAAATTTTTTAGAATACCTGCTGAAACTATAGAACCTGTGGAGATACCTAGTGAATAAAAAACCTGTACCTAAAATTAATACAAATGATATAACTATTATTGAATGGAAAGATGCTCAATGTGATGCAGATTGGGGAGAAATAGAACCTCCTGAATTAGCTAAAGTAGTTACTGCTGGATTTTTAATATCAGAAAATAAAGAAGCTATTTGTATAGGATCTACATGGGCTGATCCACATGCTAATGCTAGAATACATATTCCTAAAGCATGGATTTCTAGTAGAAGAACAGTTAGTATAAAGAAAGAAATAACTAATGAAAATTGAAATTGATAAAGAATTAAGAAATATGTTTGTAAAAGAAGCACTTATAGAAATGAGAGATGAATTAGATGAAGAATTTAAAATTAAACCTGAAACATTAAGAGGTTATAACTTACATTATAAATTAACAGATGCTATAACACAGTTACTAAATGAACTTACAGTAGGTAATAACTTTAAAGCTGAAGAAGAATTAAAAAATAAAAAAATGATAACAATCAATGAGTTAGAAGAAGGAGAAATATATACTAATACATAGAAAATACTACTTGATTTAATATTAAGTTTATATAAAACTATTAATTACCACTAGGCTCATTCGAGCCTTTATTTTTCTAAGGAGCAACAATGAGTCTTACAAATCCCTCAGTAGTATACAAGCCTTTTAAATATCCGTGGGCTGTAGAGTTTGCAGTACAGTCAGAGAAAGCCCATTGGGGTGAATGGGAAGCTAAGTTACAAGATGATGTAGCACAATGGAAGTCAGGTAAATTAACTGGAGCAGAAAAGAATCATATAACTCAGATACTTAGACTGTTCACTCAAAGTGATGTAGCAGTAGGTACTAATTATCTTGAGTACTATATACAAAAATTTAAAAACAATGAAATTAGAGCTATGCTTACTAGCTTTACTAACAGGGAATTTGTACATCAAAGAAGCTATGCATTACTTAACGATACATTAGGACTACCTGAAGAAGAGTATTCAGCTTTCTTAGATTATAAACAGATGAAAGATAAGATAGAGTTTATGAGTGACATAGATGTTACTACTCTATCAGGCTTAGGGAAATCTTTAGCTAGATCCGTAATGAATGAGGGTATGTCTTTGTTCTCAGCCTTTGCTATGCTACTTAACTATCAAAGAACAGGTAAAATGAAAGGCATGTGTGAGATTGTAGAGTGGTCAGTACGAGATGAAACTATGCATTGTGAGGGCATGGTTAAATTGTTTAGAGAGTTTTGTAAAGAACATCCAAGAATAGTTACAGATGAATTTAAAAAAGATATATATCAGATGTTTAGGGATGGTGTTAAGTTAGAAGATGCTGTAGTAGATACAGCCTTTGAAATGGGTGCTGTTAAAGGTCTTACTGCTGATCAAGTTAAACATTACATTAGGTACATAGCAGATAGACGACTAATTCAGTTGGGATTAAAAGGAAACTTTAAGGTTAAAGAAAATCCTCTTGAGTGGCTTGATTGGATAGTGGGTGGTGATACCCTTAAGAATTTCTTTGAAGGTGTTGTAACTGACTACAATGCATCAGGTATGACAGGTGATTGGGGTTGGGAAACTACTAAAGAAAAACTAGCAGCTTAATCTACAGGGGGCATTAATACGTCCCCCTGTTTAAAAATAGTATTAGGATCATAAGGTTCATCATAAGGTATATCAATAGGATACATAGACAAATTTTGAAGTATAAAGATACGAGTGTAATCATCCTCTATATCTAATCTTTCATTTTCAGGCACTTTATTTTTTTCGTATAAAGCTCTTGATCGTTGTCTTATATTAGTTCGATCTTCTTTACTAAGTTGTTTAAATTTTACTTTACCAAAAGCTTGTATATCTGTATTTCGTAATTTACTTAATACTCTTGCTCTAGCACTTTGAACTATCTTAGAAAATAAACCTTTTAATATTTTTCTCTTTTCAGTCGCAGGTAAATTAGGACTATTGTATTCATTACCTTTTATATAATTATATAAAGCACCACTTCTTTCTATATCTTTAACTGTTTCAGCAAGGACAGCCCTATCATAAGCAGGTATACCCATTGGATTATATATAGGATATGGATTTATATCTAACCTTTGAAATTCTTTTGCAACTTCACTAACACCAGGTGCAACTTTAACACCTATTAAATCATTAAATAAACCACCACCTGTAACAGCAAGAGTAGAATCAAAGTCTTTTATTTTAGGAGGCAATTCTTTTTTTGTTCTAACCATATCATCAATAAATTTTTCAGCAGATTCTCCAGGTAATAAGTCAGCAATATTACTAACACCTTCCATTAATCCTGCTGAAGATCTACCTATTACTTTATTATAAAAAGTTTCAAAACCTTGGGCAATAGCACTAGATGATGTAACTGCTCTTGTATCTCTTTGTATTTGAAACTCTTTATCCATAGAGTCAACTAAAGCATACATAGGTTGAATAGGTTGTTGAAATCTATTAATAAAATCTCCAAAAACATTACCTAAACTTTTCATTAGTTTTTCACCAACTATACCTTCACTTACTATCTGCTCAAAAGATGCAACTATATTACTTACTGTAGTTCCTAATGAAGCTTGTTGTATTTTCATACCTGCAAAAGCTTCTAAGTATTCTAAAGTTTGTTTAGTTACCCAAGGCTTATCATTTAATTTATCTCTATCACTTCCTTTAGGCCCAATACGATATACTAAATCTGCAAAAGCTAAGATTGGCCCTAAAGGAAATACAGCACGAATATCAACTGTACCACCACTAGGAGTTTTTATTTTAAACCATTCAACATCTTGATTTTCTTCTCTATATTTATAAGCTCCATAAAAAGCAGCAGTTCCTATAGCACTTTCTGATATTTTTTTTCTAGCTAAATCTACTTCTAAACCAAACGATTTTTCTATTGCATCTTCTAATGCTTTTTTATTTTCTTTTGTTACAGCCATTCCACCTGCTCGTCTTTTAATTCTATTATTAAGTTGAGATAAGAATTTTTTATCTTTAACAGCTTGTTTAGCATCTAAAGTTTCGGGGTTATTTAAACGTGCTCTAGCTGCATTTCTTTCATCAAATAATTTTTCATTAAAAGATATGTCATCATCTAACTTTTTAAATTCTTTTAATCTACTAGCTGGCAATGTATCTAATAATTTTGCAACACCAGCAAGTCCATTAAACCAAGAGTATTTATATTGCCATTGCATAGCATTAGCCATAAATCTAGGAAATGGAATTACTAAACTTGTACCAGGAAATTTTTCTAAAAAGTCTACTCCACCTGCTAATGCATTATTACCCATTCGTTCTAATCCACCTGCCATTTCTCTAGATGCAGGATCTGTTGGATCTATTCGTCTTGGTAACTTAGCAAATGTTAATGTTAAAGCATCATCACTAGCTTGTTTTATTATATTACTAGGTACTACTTTCATTTTATCTAAAGCAAGAAAAGATTCTAAAGTTTTAGATTTATCTTTTCCAGTAGGATCTACTAAACCAGCTTTTACTAATTGTGTTTCAACACTATTAACAAAAAAAGCTCTTCTAAAAAAAGCATCTTGTGCTGTATTAAACATATTAACTTTTCTTGCAAGACTGCTTATTCTTGCATCACCTGTTTCTTGTAAAGATGTAAGTAATAATTTTTTAGTTGTATCATCATCTGCTAGTATTTGATCAAACTGTTGTATAAATCTGTTTTGTCCTTTAGGTGTAAAAAGTTTATACAAACCTGCTGTCTCATAAAATTTAGAATATCCATAATGTACTATTTCGGACATATCAGTTTCTATATTATTTTTAAAATTAGCACTAGTATACTTACCTTTTACTACACTATTTATTACAGTACCACCTGCATAAAAAGCTGCATCAAACATATTAGCTGCTGACTTAAAAGTTAAACCTACACTTGTACCCATAACATTTCTTACTGTAGTTCCAAATGCAGAAACAACAAATGCTTTTGAGTTTCTTTCAAGATTTTTTATTCTTTCCATAGTGCCTTTAAATCCTGTAATTCTTTCTTCAGTTAATTTATTAGCTGCATCAAAGTCTAATAAAGGTCTTAACTCAGGATTATTATCAATATATTTTTTAAGATTTTTTGATGTTCGACTAGCTTCATTTAAAATTCTACCTGCTTCACTTACTCCTGTACTTAAAAAATCTGCTATCTGTTCTTCATTTAAATTTCTAGATTGTTTTAAAACTCTTATAAAAGTTTCCTCTCCTGACTCTCCTATTTGTACATCTCTAAAAACTTTTTGTATTAAATTTGTTAAGTCACCACCAATTACAGGACTATCAGCATCTCGTTTAGCAAAATAATTATCAATCACATCTTTATATCTATATTGATTTTTTGATAGGATTTCTAATCCAACTCCCATTAATTTTGCTGTGCCTTCAGCATTAATTATATCTGTTGTTAAATCAAGTTTATCTGCTAACCCTTCATCTTTTAATTGCTTTATTGTTATAGTATTATTTGCAAGAAGTTCTCTAAAACTTGTAAGATCTTTTACTTCTTTACCAGGATTTTTAACTTGTACTATTTTTCTAACAGTACTTAGCAGTTCTTTTTCACCTTCTTTTGTTAATTTTTTAGTAGCTATATGTGTGTATAAAACATTTAACTCTGAATTAAAATGATTAGATAAACCTTCATAATCTATTTCTACAGGACTTATTTTTCCTGCTTGTATATCAGCAGCTCTTGCTTTTTTTAAACCTTGAATTTCTTTAGAATATAACTCACCAAGAGATTCATCTGCTATATCTTTATAGTCTAAACTTCTAGCTCCTATTCCACCAAATATAGCAGCAAGTCCTGTATTAATTGCTATACCAAACATATTAACAGGATTTTTTAAACTAGTATTTTTATCTACTTGCTCAAGAGCTTCATAGTATTGATTTTCAGAAATTAAACCTTGTTGTTTTTGTTTATTTAAATAATGTCTAGACTCAGTTTTTTCTAATTCTTTATCTATGTTTGCATCTATAATACTAGATTGAAAACCTACTAAGCCTTCTGTTAATGCACCTACTTTCATAGCTTTACCTTTTACAGAAGCACCTCTAGGTAATATACCTGATCCTAAAACATATTTTCTTTTTAAGTCTTGTGTTAGTTTTTCATCATCTTTTAATTTTAAATCTTTTCTCATATCTTTTTTAAGTTCAGCACTAGCTTTTTTCTTTGCTACTTCAGACATTTTATTTAACTGCTCATCTCTTTCTCTTTTAGCTTTTTTAGTTAATGGCCCTCCTACAAATTCTTTTTGTAGTGTGCCTATATCTTTTTTTAAATCTTTTTTATACTCTTTTATATTTTTGCTAATTGATAATTTGTCTTGTGCAATTTCTTTTTTAAATTGATTTTTAAATCTTCTTTCTATTTCAGATTTAAATAATTTATTAATACCTTCCCTAGCTAGTTTATGTTTTACAATAGCTCCAGTACCTACACCTACCCAATTACTTAAATCTGATAATGCACCAAATAAACTTTCTCCTACTCCTCCAGCAATACTATCGTAAAAGTTAGGTATCTCATCATAAAGTCTATGTGCTTTAGCTGCAATTAAAACATTTTTATCTGATGTATTAGTTATGTAAGTTAATTCAGGAACAGCACCTAATGTAGAGTTCCAATCTACATATCGCATTTGATATAAAAATTCATTTATGTATTCTTCTCTTGTAGCTTTATCATCTAGTTTTTTTCCTAGAATATTAAGGTATCGACCACCAAGATTTACAGAATTTTTAAATCTAGTTTCCATATAATCTTTTATTATAAAAAAATATTTATCATCAGTTAAGTCAACATCTTTTTCTGTTATTATTTTAGGAGGTAATAGATTTTTATATAAGCTTGTATTTGTTTTATCATCATCATTAGGATTAACTTTTATTTCTTTATATTGTTTTTTATCTACTTCTTGTCTTTCACTTGCTACTGCTGATGACATTAAATTAAAACTACTTTGTTTTTCTACTGGTGCTTTTTCTTGTACTGGTTGTTGTTGTTGCTGTTGTTTTAATTTACTATAAGAAATAAAAAATTTATTAGCATGTTGTGCTGTTTGTTTAGACTTACCTGCATTACCTCTACCTCCATTGTAAGCTTCTACTGCAAGTCTTTTAACAGCATCTTCTTCTGCATCTTCTCCTAATGTTTTTCTAGCCCATTGCATATTATCACTATGCAACTTAGCCATTGCTTGAATAGATTTTACAGGATTACTTCTATAATCCTCTCCTGTTTCACGATCTATTAATCCATAATCAGCAGCAGTACCTTCCATAAATTGACCTATGCCAACTTCACCACTAGTACCTTTTGTTTTACCAGTTATAACATCTACTCTATAGCCTGTTTCTATATCAGCTATAGCTCTAAGATCATCAGGATCTATATTATTTTTTTCTGCTGCTTGATTAAAAAAAGGATCGTATACTAAGCTACTTATATTATTCAAATTAATAACCTGCTCGTTTTTTTAGTCTTAAAAATTTAGCACTTTGAGTACCATCAGGATTATAATATTTAGGATAATCCTTTGGATCAGCAGAAGCTATTTCGTTATAAAGAGCTTGTGCCTCTTTTTGAGAAAGACTACTAGGGCCTGATTCTAAAACATTATCTTGTTTTTGTTCAATATTTTTAGATATACTATTTCTAAACATTCCTACATTTTCATCAAGTAAGTCCATAAATTTATCATAGTCATTTTCTTTTTGAAATTGTTTACGTATTTCTTTAGGTATGTAAGGAAGAATTTCACTTTTTACTAAAGGTTGTATTGAAGTTTGATTACCTAAATAACTTTGTATAGCTTCTAGTTGTAAAGTTTTTTGTAATTGTAAAGCTTGATTAGAGTCAAGTGCTGTAGTACCTTTTGGTTTTATACTTCCAAATGAATTTATATCTTTAGGAGGTGCATATTGATATTTACCAGGATCTCCAGCAATACCAAATTTTAATGCTGTTTCTACAGTATCTTTTACATTTTTTCTAATGTCAGTAGGTTTAGTACTAGGTAAAAGAATATCATCCATTTGTACACTAGTCTTAGGTTTAACTGTAGGTCTAGAATAGTACTCAGGATTTTGTTGTGCATATCTACGTATAGCATCTTCTTCAATAGTATTAGTTAAACCATATGCTCCTGTAGTTCTTGTTACTCTTGGTGCTGGCATAGCAGCTTCTACAGGTATTCTTAAATCAATTGCTTGTTCTATAGTTTGTACTTTACTATTATGATCAGGTTTATTATTTTTTTTAGTACCTGCAAATCGTAAGTTTATTGCTTTTCTGCCATCCTCAGATTTAGCAAGGTCTTTTAATCTTTTCATTAATTCTTCATTAGTAACTAATGTAGCTTTTTCTTGTATACTAAGATTTTTAAATGCAGGTATTTCAGTTGCATTAGCTTCTAAAAATGAAACATGTTCATAAGCTTGTTTTCTTAGTTTTATTTTTTTAGCATAGTCAGCTTGTACAGATGCTGCATGTTTTTTTAAATCTTCATCTATACTATCTCTTATTTCTTTATTACGAGTACTAATATTTTCTGCTGCTCTTTCAGAAAACCCTGTTAAGAAACCTGTAAGTGCTTGGCCTAATCCCATTATACATTCTCCTGTGGCATATCAACTGGCATATCCATAGCTTCTTCTTTAGGTGCTCTAGCCATTAAACCTTTAGGTACAGATTTAGTTATTATGGGATCTGTAGGATCTGCTAAGTCTGGTCTTTCATTAAACACTTCTTTAACAACAGATCTAATTTCACGATACGGAAGTTTTTTACTTTTTTCTCTTGTTTCATATGAGTCAACAAAATCTACACCAGCAGAATCAGCAACATACATTATTAATTCTTTAACAATAGGGTTAACTAAAAAAGCTAAGTCTAAACTATGTATACTATTCATAGTTCCTGATGTAGTAAGAAACTCAGCAATAGCATCTATAGATGCACCTTCATCTATAGTCATTAATAAAGAATCTTCTATCTCAGTATCTAATAATTTTTTACTATAGTATTCTATTACATCAGGTAACTCAGATAATTCAGGAGGATTTTCAAATGGCATTTCCCTGGGTGGTTGTGTTAAAGACATTCCAGGTATAGGTGCTTGTAAATTATCAGGTGATAAATTCATCCTTTTAACTCCATTCTTTTTTTACGTATATTAACTACGTGTTCAGCAACTATGTCTATTACATTAGTGCTAACTTTAGTATCTTCTTTTTTAGGTTCTAGAAAACCTTTTACTTTTTTCTTTTTTTTAGTAGGAGATTTATTATTCATAAGTTCTTCTACTTTTTGTTCTACTTTTTTTAAGTATGCATTATTCATCTAATATCACCATAATAAGATTTAATATATTCTTGAGCTTCTATACCTTCGTCAGAAACTAAACCACCTTTATTATAATCACTAGCAGTTTCTAATGCTGTTATGTCATCTGCTGATGGTTTATTGCTGTAATCTACAAAATACTCATCATCAAAATCTTGTCGACTTGTATCTTCATCTTTAAAGTCATCTTCATATTCAAAATCATCATCATCTATTTGACTATCTTCATATGTTCCTTCAAGTATAGCTCTATCTGTTTCATCTAAGTTTTCTGTATCTTTAGAACTAAATACACCTTTTGTTTTTTGAAATATAGCACCAAAACCTGCTAACAAACCACCTTCACCAAATATTTTAGAACCTGACAACATTTCAGCACCTAATGTTCCCATAGCTTTATATAGTTCAGTTGTCATAGCAAACTTAGCAGCTTCAATAGATGCTTGTTTTTGTATTGTAGCTACACCTAACTGTGCTTCTCTATCTAATATGTTTTCACCTGACTGATGTGCAAACGTCATTCTATCTCTATAGTCTTGCCACATACCATCATATTCTCTACTAGTTAAAGACATTGCCATTTGTGCATTAAATTGATTAGCTTGATTTGTAGCAGCAGTATCTATTGTAGCAATGTTTCTTCTCCACTCAGCATTAGCTTGACTAACTACTAAACCATTACTAGCATTAAACTGATCAGTAGCATTTCTAATTTGTGCATTAATTTGATCAACAGCTAAATCTTGATTAACATTAAATTGATTTGTTGCATTAACTTGTGTTGCATTAAATTGTTTTACTTGTGAAGATAATGAATCATAAAATTGAGTAACTTGATTTTCACTAGATGCATTAAATTGTGCAGCAGCATTTTCAGCAGCAGCATCTGTAAATAAAGATTTAATTTGTTCTTGTGCTTTAAATAAATTAGTTTGTTGTTTGTTTTCTAAATTTTTTAAATCCATTTGTAAAAAAGATTGTGCATTTTGTATTGCTGCTTTTTGTCTATTATTTAAATTAGTAGTTTCTAAGTTAGCTATTTGTGCTGCTTCAGCCATAATTACAGCTTGTCTATTAGTTAAGTTAGCTAAATCAACTGTTTGTGCAAGTTGTGCATTTTCTATAGCTATTTGAGTTTCAGCATTAAAATTTAAATTAGCTATTTCAGAAACTTTAGCTGCATTAGCTACCTTAGTTTTAAATGCTTGATCAAATTCTTGTCCTAAAAATGCAGCCCTTTGTTCAGCAGCAAGCATAACTGTTGCTTGTCTATTGCTTAAATTTTGTATACCTAAATCAAATACTGTTTTTGCATCTACTTGTGCTATAGGTAATGCTGATTCCATTACAGCTTGTACAACTGCTTGTCCAGCTAAACTAGAAGCACCCATGCCTCTAGCACTTAATGTAGCCATTGCAGTTCGTACTGCACCATCAGCCCATGCAGGAGGATTACTAGGTGTAAAGTCTTGATATAATGTAGTAAGTTGACCTTTAATAGTTGCAGCAGGATCTAAGTCTAATTGTGCAGCTTGTGTTTTTGCTATTACATCTGTTTCTACTCTAGCTTGATCTACAGTAGGGCCACTAACTAGTTCATCATCTTGTAATTTTCTTGTAGTACCTTCAATAACTCTAGATGAATCTAATTCAGCAGCTTTTACTTTACCTACTTCTGATGTTGTAGGATCTTGTGTTATTGCATCTACTTGTGCTTTATCTGATACTACACCTTGTTCAGCTTCTAACTTATCTAGTCTAGCTTTTACATCATCAATTGTTGATGTAGTATCCATTGTAACTGCTGCTTTACGTGTAGGATCATCAACTTCTTGTGCTGTTAAATCTTTTGCTTTAGTTACTGTGCTTACATCTGCATCTTCTATTTTATCAAACTTAACATTTTGATTAGGATCATAACCTACTGTAGATGCTGTTACACTTTCTGCTGTAGGTTTATCAGGTGTTGTTCTATTAAGAGTTTTATATTCTTCACTATTAATTATAGAGTTAGATATATCTCCAATACTTAAACCTGAAGCTAATTGATCTTCATAATATTTTAAAGCTGATGGACTAGGTTCTCTTTTTAGTAGTGTTGAAAATAAAGATTTAATATCTCCTGAACCTGTATCTGCAACTGGAGCAGGAACACTTGCTGGTGCAGGGTCATCTGCAACTGGAGCAGGATCATCTGCTGGTACGTCAGGTAAAATATTTAATGGTGCAGGATTATCTTCTCCTAATCCACCTTTATCTGTATCTATTCCTAAATCTTTTTCTGTAGTAGTAGACTCTGGTCTGTCAGGTAAAGTACTTAATTTATTTATTTCATCTTGTATTTTTTGATATTCAGGGCTTATAGATGCAAATTGACCCATTTTACCACCACCATTTGATAGTTTTACTACACCACCTTTTCTCATATTTAATTTATCTTCAACCATTGCCATTTTTCTAGCAAATACAGGATCAGATCTTTTATGATTTTCTAAATTTTCTTTAGTATATGGGCCTTTTAAACCAAAAGATCTTGCAGCTTGTTCTTCTTGTTTTTTACTTATAGCCATAATTATTCTTCTTTATCTTTAAATGATCTTATAAATTTTTGGATAGTTTTTGTTTCATAAATTCTTATTGCTGTCCAAACAATAGTAAAGATTGCAGCAAGTGCAGGTAATACATCAACAAGTGTTCCAACTACAGTAACCATAGATAATGCATCTATGGTTTGTTTTATATTTTCTGTATCCATATATTTAATAACTCCAGATAGTTGGTCTAGGTCTTGATGCAGAATTTTCAATAGTATCTAAATGTAAAAATCTAGAGCCACCTTTTTGGTTAACTCCTATACCTGTAAAGCCTACTAAAAATGCTAATGATAATAATTCAAAAGCATCTTTTCTATCTACTAGTATGTCACATGCTTTACCACTTACATGAGCACCACCTTTAGGATCTTTCTTCATAGCTTCTATAGGATGTGTTTCATCTCTAAACCCAGAAGTAATAGTCATAGGTTTACCATAGCTATCTCTTAATTGATTTAACTTATCTATAAAGTTTTGATCCATATCTTCTGTGCCTGTATGACTACAATAAAATTCAGTAGCTTTAAAGTATCTAGAGTTAGCCCAATCTACACTCATTATCTTTTACTTTTCTTTTGAAGGTTACGTTTAATTAAATTAGCTTGATTCTGATGTAGCTTTGATGCTTTTTCAAGCTCTCTTATTAACTTACGTTTTTGTGCATCTGTTAAATCACTCATATTCTTGGCTCTTTCTTTTCTAATATGTCATTTAATTCATTTGATTTTTGTTTACTACCTACACTACTACCAAAATAATATGCCAAAACCATTGTAGTAGCTGAATTTAGAGCACCCAAGACGTACACCAAAATATCTTTAGCTCCTGAGTTTACATCTACATCTGCAAATATAATTACTAAGAACAAAGCAAAAGACATTGTTACTGTACCTAATGCAAGTATTGGAGTTACACATTTATTTAACCAACTAGCATTTTCACTAGTTGCAATAGCCATTTCTCTTTTTCTTGCTGAATCTCTATCGGCATACTCAGCTTCAAGTTTAGCAAGTTCTCCTTTTTGCTCCATAGACTTAAGCTCTTTCATAGCTTTAGCCCTAGCAGTAGGATCAGGGATTAATCTTTCAACTAGTTTTTCACCTATAGGTAATAACCCTGTAAGTAACTGCAACATATTTAACTCCTATGCTTTGTAAAATTTTTTAAGTAAAGGACAACTATTTTCTGTTTCATCTGTAACCCAAGTAAATTGTTCATAACCATTTTGACATTGATATATACATTTACCATCTTCATACCAGCTTAATCTACATTGATACTCTTCATGAAAAACTATTAATGTAGTAAGTATTAAACTAACCATTATCTACTTGCCTCTTTAATCATATCAATTAAAAACCAAATCATACCTGCTAACAATGTACCTACTATAGTTATAGACCCACCCATTGTTGTATTGTAAAAAAAAGCTTTACGTCTACGAAGTTGTTCATATACTTCTTTTTCTCTCTTAGCTTTTATAGCTCTACGTTGATGAATAAATTCTTTGTATCCTCTAATACCTAAGTGATTAAGAGCACCTACATAAAACATACTTTTAATTTCTTTTTCTTGTTCTTCAATCTTTCTTTTAGCTACTAATGTATCAAATGCTTCTGCTGTTGCTGACTTACTATATACAATCTTTTTAAAGATAGAAGGTTTAGCTTCTTCTTGTGACATCCATTCTTGTAAGTCACTTATATGTCCTGCCCACTTAGATAAAGATCTATAAACTGCATCAGCCTCATCTGCTGCTTTAGCAACTTTCTTTACTACAGTAAAAGCAGTATTAGCTGCTGCTAGGAGTGTGAGAGGATCGATCTTATTTCCTTAGTTTATTAATTAACTCTATAAAAGCCTTTGTAATTTTGTTAGAAGTTTCTGTATTCATAAGTGCAACCCTGTTGCTGATTCATCTTGTCCTAAATAACCTTTTAAAAATGTATTAAAAGATAAACTTACTCTTTCTGTTTTTGAAGTCACACTTTCTACCATGTGTTCTAAACTTGATGGAAATAAAACTAAAGAATTATTTTTAAGTTTAAAAAACCATGAAGTTGAGTTATATAAATTATATTCAGATGCTTCTATATTTAATTGTTTATATATGTCATTAAAAAAAGTTATTGTATCTTTTTGTTCATTTACATCTATATAATAAACACCAGAAATAAAACTATTAGGATGTCTATGCTTATGATGGTGTTGATTCTCTTTAGTATAGTTACACCAACTTTGTGTTATATATAATTCAACTTTGCTTTTTGGTTTATAAATTTCTTCAAAATACATATTGATATTATTTACAATCCAATTTTTTAATACTTTTAATTCTTTACTTTCTAAAACATTTCGATCTAAAGATATTTTATTTCCAACATTATTTTTTCTTTTTAAAGATGTTAAATATTTTTTTTGTAATTTATTAATTCCTGAATCATTATTAAACCAAGCAACTGGAGTTGGAAATATATTATTTAAATTCATGGTCTAGAATCTAAAGCTTCCTGTACTTTTTTTTCTTGATTTTGTTGTTTTTCTAATTGTTCATCAGTCCATATTGTTTTAACTTCTTGTTTAAATCTATTAATTTTTTCTATGGTGTCGTACACTTCTTCCATAGATGGGCAGGGTCTTTCATCTTGCCAATTAATAAATTTGTTATCTTTAATTTTCCAAATAGCATCTGGTCTTAAAAGTTGTATTGCTGTTTGAATATCTGCAACCTCTTCGTATGTATCTGTTTTAAGCATATTAATAAACCCATGAAACAAAAGAATGTCTAACACCTTTTGTGATTGAAGTAACTTTATGAGGATACATAAAAGTACTAGGAAAAATTAAAATTGAACCTGTTGGTAATTCTATTTTTGTATCTTCAAACATTATAAAATCTCCACCTTCATAATTATCATTTAATACTCCTACTATTGACAATATGGGTACTCCTTTTTTCTCTCCACTAAACATTGAATGTATCTGATCCCAATGTTTTTTCATATTTGTATTAATATCATACTTATTAAATCTTAATTGTTCATACCCTTGCCAGTTACAAAACCAATCACATTTAAAATCTTTTAAAATATATTGCTCAATAGCAAACCATAATTTATTTTGTATTATTTGTTTTTCAGGAATTTCAACCCAAGAAATTTTTAATTCATTTTCAAAACTAATATTTATATTTTTGTTAGCATCATAAAAAGAATGTTTTTTATATGTGTTTTTATTTTCTTGCTTATTTAATTTACTTATAGTTTTTTTACATAAATCTTTTGATAAAAAATTTTCATAACATTTAATATATTTTTTTAAAATTTCTTCACTCAATTAAAACCCAACCTTTTGTATTATCATTTTGATATACTGTTTCATCCCATTTATACATTTTTCCATCATCAGGAGGAGTATGTGGTCTTTCCCAAGCACATTTGGTTTCATTAAAAATGTAAGTTGTACCATCTTCAAATTTTGGCCTAATAAAAGCATCTCTTACAGTATCATATGTATAACCTATACCTGCATAATTTTTTCTAAAAGGTGTTCCACCTAAAGCATGAACACCATGTTGAGTGTTGTAACTAGTTTGCTTCCAATTACTATATTTATGTATGCCTTCTAAAAAAGCTATTCCATCAGCTTCTGTTTCAGCATATTTATTTTCAACAACATTTATATCAATCACTACATTATTGTCATTTAGTTTTGCAAAATGTGCCATTCAAATTAACTCCATGAAATACCGCCATTACCAGTAAATGTATAGACGTAATAATCACCATCAGTTGCAGCAGATACACTTGCTGAAGCAGCTTGAACTTTTGATCTAAGAATTACTATTCCAGAACCTCCAGTTCCCGCAGCAGAATCTGGCCCTGCATGTACTCCACCAGCCCCACCTCCAGTATTAGCTGTTCCATTTAGAGTTTCGCCAGAAACACTAGCTCCATTAGCAGCACCACCACCTCCTCCATTTCCATTTCTGCCCTGATTAGAACTACCTCCACCACCACCTGCCCTTGTTACTGAAGAACCAGTTATACTAGAAGCCAATCCAGCTCCTCCATCACTTTTAAAACTTGCTGGATCCCCTGGTATGGTAGTTGCAGTTGCCCCTGCTCCACCACCTCCTCCTGCTGGATAAGGAGAAGCAGTTGATCCTAATCCTCCATTATTACCTTGAATTGGGTTTGTTACTCTTGCCCCTGCTGCTGAAGTACCACCACCACTATGAGCACCTCCTCCACCACCAGACCCACCTGTGCCTCCTTGAGAAGAATTACTTGATTGACCCCCACCTCCGTAACCACCTCCAGTAGAGCCTATATTTTGTGATCCTCCACCTGCTGTATTATTTAGAGAAGAATTTCCACCTACTTGTCCAATAGTATTAGTACCACCAGGACCACCTGCTCCAACTGTTACAACATAACTAATTCCAGTTTCTATTGTTAATGCAGATTCAATAGTGCTAGGGCCACCAGAAGTTTCTCCAATTACAGAACTTCGATAACCACCTGCCCCTGATCCTGCACCTCCATGTCCTCCTGCACCACCAGCTCCTGCAATAATTAAATATTCAATTGTTGCACCACTACCAGCAGCAGCAAAAGTTGTCATTAAAAGTTGATGGATTCCTGTCATTTTTTACTCCACATTTCCTGTGATTATACAACCATTAGCTGATGCAAATAGTACACTAGCAACTCCATTGTAAGCTAATGTTACTAAAGCAGTTGACGTTTCTGCTCCAGCTACAAAACAAGAGTTCATTTGTGCTGCTGAAAATGTTGTAACAGCAGCAGCAGTTTTACCTCCAAAGGGGCTATTAACTACTGTAAATATATCTCCAGCAGAAAATGTATCAGCAGCTAAAACTAAAGTTTGAGTTGAAGAAGCTGTACCTTTCATAAGAATAAAGTTACCTGTATCAGTAGCAGCAGCAGTTCCTAATTGTGTGGCTAATTCTCTAGATACAGGTACTGCTCTTAAATTACCATCTACATCAAGATAAGTTTTATTAGTTATAGTTGCTGTTCCAGCTTCAGACAATAATGTAGAGTTAGCACCCTTTGGTAAAAGCATTTCATTAGTAACAGCCTCACTATGAGGTTGTGACATTATTTTTTGACCATGTGAATTACTTCTACAATTAAGTTGTATTTGACCATCTGTAGAACCACCACCTTTTATTTCTACAATTTTTGTAGTAGGATCAATAATTATATTTCCTGTTTCATTATTTATTTCTCCTTCAACTCCAAGAGTAGAAGCTACAGATACAGCACCTTTAACATTTAATGTTCCTTGTGCTGAAGTATTACCTTGTATATGGAAAGTACCACCAACTGAAGCATTTTTAAGAATACCTAAATTACCTGTAGTATTTGCTGTAACAAATGTAAATTCATCTGTTAGTGTAAATGTACC
>VTLG01012343.1_pt1 | contig 23388 bp, 17 predicted proteins | sample 4694571 | NCBI WGS metagenome assembly VTLG01 (sample SAMN12604809, study PRJNA352737) | marine metagenome | biome: ENVO:00000447; feature: ENVO:00000209|ENVO:00000569|ENVO:01000036; material: ENVO:00002151; isolation source: viral sequences binned using virsorter ...
GATGATGTTACTATTACTTGTGTTGCTACATTTGTGTCTGCCATTATCCAACCATCCTTCTACTGTCTGACCATACTGCTTGTTTTCCTTTCTTAGCAAATTTTTCTACTGGTAGAAATAATGCTATATCCCATTTATCAACACTTATATCTAAGAATCTACTTTGCACGTGTGCGTTTAAATAATGTTTCAAGCATGGTTTAAACCATTTAAATTTAGATGCCCCTTTTAATATTTTATAACTTAATCTTAATTTTGTTTTTTCATTATATGATTTGTTTGTAGTTAAACTATATAACTCGTCCATCAATTTTGCTCTTAATACATATGGCAGATAATGAAGGTTAATGCCCAAGAAACCTCCGCTTGCAGGTTCGATTGGAAAAATCAGAGGAAACTTATCATAGTACGGCAAAGTTTTTTTATGCTTTGGGTCGTAGAAGAATGCATACATTCTTCCAATATCTATACCAGTTGTTAATGCTGATTTTTCACTCGCTATCAGTTTGTTAGCTGATATCGTAGTTGATTTAGCTATATCTCTAAACCAATCTCGACTTGCCTGAGTCTTTGCAGGTACATATCCTGCTCTTGCACCTTTCTCAAGTATCTTCTCGAAAGTCGAGTAGTTTCTTTTAGGTGCTGGTCGTTTTCGTTTACTTACTGCCATATACTATTTATACTGAAATGGCTAATTCTTTTTCTGTAAAGATAACGAATTTATAGTTTCGGTCTTTACACCATTCTTCAGCATAGTTCCACTTGTATTTGTTGATAGCATATCTACTTACTTCATTGATATATCTCTTGGTCATACGAGTTTGTTTTTTTGGCTCTTTCGTTTGATTATTGGGTTTAATCTCAATGACCCATGTTTCGACTATATCTTCTTTATTCTTTACTCTTATCTTGAAGTCTGGAAAATATCTGTGGAATTTTCCGTCTAGTGGGTGCTTGTAGGGAATAGAAAATTCTTCTGATTGCCATTCGATAACATCTTCACGCAAATCACACCACTTCATAAATTTGAGTTCCCAAGAAGAACGATATATTATGTTAGTAGGGTCACCTTTATATTTGATAGGATTCTTAGGAGTATATTTTCCTTTTAGAGTTTTCATTATAAATAATAGAATAAAACATTCATAGGATATTTATAAGCATGGCAAAATCATTCTTAGCATCAAAACAAGCGGCAATGGGTTCATCAACAAGCAAAAATCAAACCAGAGATGAACTAGAGGCCGCACTTGATACAGGTGGAGATGCTAACAAAAGGGCGTATTCTTTTCCCTCAGACTTAAAAATATTAGACCATTGGCTGGCTATTCGTATTGCGAACCATGAGTTGTTAAGGAAATCTGATTTTGCAGTAGATGAAACGATTGAATATATTTTCTTACCTATGCCTGGAAATTTGTCTACTTCATACCAGCAAAATTGGACACAAACAGAACTTGGATTAGCAGGTGCGTTAGGTGCTGAATTTGGCCAGGATATGAAAAATAAGGGCGGTGTAGCCGCAGGACTCAAACATGGAATAAATAATAGAATTGCATCTGCAAAAGATGCATTCAAATCAAGCGGTGGAGCATGGGATTCAATTCAGTCCGCCTTGAGTCCAGGCAGTGGTCTTTGGGATTTTGGTCAGTATTATGCTGAAGCCTCAATAAGCGAGGTAGGAGGTGCCATCGGTGCTGTGGCTGGTGATAAGATTCCAGGTGTTGGTGCGGCCACTGGTGCAGTTATTGGTACAATAGCATCACAATATATGAAAGGTGCAGTTGCTGGTGCAGGTGTAGCAAGAAATCCATTCATGGCAATGTTATATTCTGCTCCTCAATTTAGACCATATCAATTTCAATGGAAATTTATTCCTCGTTCTGTTGAAGAAGTTAATACTTTAAGAGAAGTTATATACAGATTGAAATACGCAAGTGCTCCTAATTTAAATTCTCATAATCCACATTACTTTGATTATCCAAATTTATTTGATATTGATTTTCATTATCCTGAATATTTGTTTAATATGGGACCGTCAATATGTAAAAGTATAGAAGTAGAATATCATGCAGAAAATCAACCAATGTATTTTGATATTCCAAAAGAGATTGATAAAAGACAAGATTTTACAAAAGCACCAGTATCTATAACTTTAACTATGTCTTTAGAAGAAATGTTTGTAGTAACTAAAGAACAACTATCCACAGAGAATAGGTAATATTAATGGCACACTTTTTCGATAATCACCCAACAGTTAGTTATGACCTTAATAAGGATAATAAACCTATTGATGTACAGAATCCTTTAGTTCGTTTTATTTACAAAGAGGCATTGAAAGATAAAGCGGCATGGTATTATACACATGATATAGCACCAGGTCAATCACTTCAGTTTATTGCAGAAAAATATTATGGTGATTCTTCATTAGATTGGGTATTGATGATTACTAATGATATCATTGACCCAATATATGATTTACCATTAGATTATAATGATTTCATTGCATTTATACGTGCTAAGTATGGTTCTGTTCCAGCGGCTCAAGGAAAAGTAAAACACTATGAACAGATAATAGCTGAACAACAAATATTGTCAGATGGTACTATTATACCTAAAAAAATTCAAATAGTTGATGAGACAACATATAATACTTTAACGGACGCGGCCAGAAGAGAAGTAGATTGTTATACTTATGAAGATGAATTAAACGATTCTAAAAGAACAATAAAAATACTTAGAAGACGTTTTCTTCCTTCAGTCTTAGGTAGTGTAAAAGACATATTTAATTAATCATGGATTCTTATGACAGACCAAAAAGCAAAGCCAATACAGTATAGACAAGGCGGAATAGAACTTGATGTAGTTACAATTTGGAATTTCAAAAAAAACGCTGTTGTATTAAATAATGTAATTATAGAATTTAATATTTATTATGATTTATATGGTAATGGAAGTAAACTTGAAATGGTATTAATTGATTCTAATGGTCTTATTGAAATGATGCCAATAGTAGGTGATGAAACCTGCTTAGTACAATTTAAAACACCAACCTTTAAAACTAAAATTTCTCAACTGTATAGAATTTATAAAGTGGATAGTAGAGGTAGTAGAGGTAGAGCAGAAGTATATGTTCTTCATGGAGTATCTCAAGAAGTTATGGCTGATAAAAGAAAATCAGTCAACAAATCTTATTCACAATTAAAACCAGAAAGAATAGTTGAAAGTATATACGAAGATTATTTAAGACCTACTCAAGAAGAATTTGGTGCGATACATAAAAATCAGCCGCCATTAGAATTACAGGAAACACAATTCAATCAGTCATTTTGTTTTCCTGGTATAAGACCCTTTCAAGCAATTAAACAAGTATGTAATGAGTCTGTACTTAAAGCTGATAATGAATCAAGCGAACCTAAGAGCAAGTCTGAAAATTTTATGTTTTATCAGACACCAAATGGATGGGTTTTTAAAACATTAGATTCATTATTAAGACAAGAGCCAGTAGATAAATTTTTTCATGCAGATACAGGTACATTGAAAACTAGAAAAACAAAAGAAGGTGAAGAACCAGAAGTTTTTCCACACCAATATATACACGAAATGAAAATATTAAATCAATTAGATACTTTAAAGAATTTAGAACAAGGACTTTATTCTCACGTAGTAAAAACTATTGACCCATTATTAAAAAAATTTACTGAAGATGTTTGGACATGGGCTGATAATTTTGCAGAGTTGACACATATAGAAGATGACCCTAAAATATATACAGATGAATCAATGTTTTCAAATGATGTAGGAACTTCTGTTTCTAATTATATACCTTCTAATATTGGTGAAGATTATCAGAACACTAATGATTTTACAAAAAGAGCAGTAGAGGCCAATACAGATTTTCAGATTACTAATCCAAGAAATCTACATTCTTTTTTGAAGTACATGACATCATCTATGGCTCAATTAACAAATATAGTTTTAGAAATCATTGTACCTGGCAATACAGATGTAGAAGTTGGAAATATTATAGAAATTTATATACCACAATCTACTTCAGAAAAAGATTTTATGCAATCAACTAATATGTTGTATGGTACAAAATTTCTTGTTACTGCTGTAAGACATACATATAATAAGGCAGATGATAATTTTTTTACTGTATTTAATTGTATTAAAGATACATATGCAAAAGATAGTGTTAAAGAAAATGCAACCGAGGGCACAGCAAAAACAACAGAAACATGATAGAAAATATTGGCGAAAATTTTAAATGGTGGGTAGGTGTTGTAGAAGACCGTAACGACCCTCTTAAACTCGGTAGATGTAGAGTAAGAGTTTATGGTGAACATACAAAAGTAAAAAGCGAAATACCTACTAACAGTTTACCTTGGGCTCAACCATTACAAAGTATTCAATCAGCGGCAATGGGAGATATAGGATATTCTCCAACTGGTCTTGTTGAGGGAACATGGGTTGTTGGATTTTGGTTAGATGGTAAAGATATGCAACGACCAATTATTTTAGGTTCTCTTGCAGGTATGCCATATTATCATGGTAATCCAGATGAAGGATTTAATGACCCAAATCAAACAACACGAGATAAAATGCAAGATTTTCGTCCTACTGATTCTGGTACTATTGAAACGCAAAGTGTTTATCCTTCAAGAATTGATGAACCAGATGTCAATCGACTTGCTCGTAATGATGGAACAATAACAAGAAAGAATGATGACGGAAGTGAAGAAGACATAGATTATAATCATTCAGTACCAACAACAAAAGATAATAATGCAAAATTAAATGTATCAACAGCATTTGGAGCATCTTGGAGTGAACCATTATCTTATAATACTATCGCTGGTGTCAAAAGATATAATACAACATATCCAAAGAATCATGTACATGAAAGCGAAAGTGGTCATATAAAAGAAATTGATGACAGTAAAGGTGCAGAAAGAATTCACGAATATCATAAGACAGGAACGTTCTATGAGATTGATGCAGGTGGTAATAAAGTAGTTAAAGTAGTTGCGAATAATTATACTTTAGTTGCAGGTAATGATTATGTTCATGTAGCTGGAGAAGTTGATATCACATCAGATTCTACTATACGACTTAAAGCACCTAACGTAAAAATAGAAACTGACAATTATGATATTAGAGCAGGAAGATATACAGTAGATGTTACAGGAGAAACTCATTTTACTCATACTGGTACCAGATGGGAATACATAGGTGGAGATACTCATACTGTCAAAGAATCGGGTAAAGTTGATTATACTTGTCCTACTATAAGAACTGGTGAAGAAGATTGTACTAAGCCTGAGAACGCATCATAAAATGATGACTTTCTGTATAAATAGTTATTAACAAAAATAGAGAATATAAATGCCACAAATAAAAGCTACCGTACATTCAGACTTAAAAATGTCGTTTACAAAACACCCTATAACTGGTAGGCTGAGTAATGTAACTAATATCGAGGCAGTAAAACAAAGTGTTAAGAATATAGTTCTCTGTAATCATTTTGAAAGACCTTATATGCCAAAATATGGCGGAAATGTTATAGCACAACTTTTTGAAAATGCAGATGCTTTTACTGAATATCAGGTTAAAAAAGATATTAGAATAGCAATAGAAAACTATGAACCACGTGCTATCGTTGATGACATAACAGTACATACTGATGACTTAAATGAAATGAGAGTCAAGATAGTTTTTAGAATGAGAAACGTACAGGACCCAATAGACCTAATAGTAATGGTAGAGAGAGTAAGATAACATGGCCGCTAATACCACAATAAATGTAACAGAATTAGATTTTGATAAAATTAAAGCTGGAATCAAAGAATTCATTTCTGCTAAGAATGAATTTACTGATTATGATTTTGAAGGTTCTACAATATCACATCTTATAGATACCCTTGCATATAATACATATCAAAATGCTTTTTATTCTAGCATGGTTGGTAATGAAATGTTTCTTGATTCAGCAGTATTAAGAGATAGCGTTGTATCAAGAGCAAAAATGTTAAACTATGTACCAACATCAGCAACAGGTTCTTTCACTACTGCAAACGTTACAATTACACCTACTGGTTCTCCCGACTCTGTTACGATTGATAAGAATACACAATGGAGTTCAACGATTGATGGTGTACAATATTTATGGGTTACACCTGAGGCATATACATTCAGTTCAACTGCTGGTTATGCAGGACAAATTACAATTAGAGAAGGAAGACCAGTAACACATAAGTTTACAGTATCTACTACAAATCCTGTTAAGTATATTTTACCAAATAAGAATATAGAGAAAGCATCTATCTCAGTAGATGTTCAAGCATCAAGTACTGATACTTCAGTAACAACTTATACGTTAGCAGATGATATTTTAGCTGTAACGGCAAATTCAAATGTATTCTTTGTACAAGAAACTAGTAGTCTAGAAACAGAAGTTTATTTCGGTGATGGTGTTGTTGGTAATGCACCAGATAATGGAAATATAATAACAGTAGGTTATCGTATAGTCAATGGAACTAAAACTAATGGAGTTGGTACATTTACGAAACCATCATCATTAGGTGGAAGTACTAACTATACAATTACTTACAATGCAAATACATCAGGTGGTCAAGAGTTAGAAACAATAGAATCTATTAAGTTTAATGCACCTAAGAATTTTGAAGTACAGAATAGGGCAGTACTCGCTGAAGATTATAGACGTATCATACTAAAATTAAATACAGATATTCAGACGATACGAGTGTGGGGTGGCCAAGATAATGTACCACCTGTATATGGAAAAATTTATATATCTGCTAAACCAAAAACTGGTACGCTATTAACAACTACTCAGAAAAATGCTATTGTGAATCAATTAAAAGATTACAATGTACTTGCAGTAGAACCAGAATTTATAGATGCAAAATATCTTTACGTTTCTCCAGCTATCACAGTTAATTGGGATAGTAGATTAACAACACTATCTGCAAGTGAGGTTCGTAGTAAAGTAATAACTGCAATTAATAATTTTGAAACAACTAATATGGGAACTTTTGAAAACGAAAGATTTAGATATTCTAGATTTATAGATGTGATAGATGAGTGTGATACATCAATAAAAAGTAACCTAACAACAATAGCAATTAAGAAAATTTTTGCTCCTAATTTTACTACATCTACAAAATATACAATAGATTTTGATTCTGCTGTTACCGCATCAACTTTAAAATCAACATGGTTTACTTTTTCAGGTAAGTCTGCTAAGATGAATGATGATGGTGCTGGCAATGTTCGTATTTATTATCTAGGTTCAGATGATTCAATAAATTATCTAGATAGTTCAGCGGGTACAATAGATTATGGTACTGGTGTTATAACATTAACATCTTTTTCACCAACGGCCGCTACTAATAATGAAATAACTATAACAGTAACTCCTACTAAGAGAGATGTTACTGTTGAAAAATATCAACTAATGTTACTTAAAGATACTTCAATAGAAATGTTTGATGAAAAAGAATCAACCACTGAAACAGCAGTAACAGTTAATACAACAGGTTCAGTAACACAGATAAGAGATTCCGCGGTCGGAACATTGATTTAAAATGGCAACTGATGAGAAAGTATCACCTCTTGTAAATCAACAACTTCCTCAATTTGTTATTGATGAGGGACCACAACTTATCGAATTTATAAAAGCATATTATGAGTATGCTGAACAAGCAAACAATGCTTTAGAAGTTTCTAAGAATTTAAAAAACTATCAAGATATTGATGATACTATTCCTAAGTATCTAGAATATCTTCAAAGAGAAGTTATACCTTCAATTCCAGAAGATGCATTAGCTAATAAACAATTATTCATAAAACATTGCAAAGATTTATATCGTGCAAGAGGCTCTCAAAAATCATATCAACTTTTATTCAGAATTTTATTCGGTGAAGAAATAGAATTTTATTATCCTTCTGTTGATATGTTACGGTGTTCAGATGGACGTTGGGTAGAAGATACATCAATACGTGTTGGTGCACCTATAACTGGTGATACAGATGATTTTGATAATTCTACTATTGTTGGTGTAACATCAGGAGCAACTGCTCAAGTTAAGAGATTAGAAACGACAACTGAAGGTGGACAAATAGTAAAAGAATTATATCTTGATAATATTACAGGAGTGTTTCAAGATAATGAAACAGTAAAAGAAGAAAATGATGTATGCACAGGAACAATTTTAGGTACGTTTGGTCCTATGAGAGCTGGTTTGATAAGAGATGGTGGTGCATTTCATAATCCAGGTGATAGAATTAAATTCATATCAGCAATAACTGGTGCAGATGCAAATGGTTATATCTCCTCTACTAGTGGAACAGATGCAGTAGAATTTTATGTAGCTAATGGTGGTTCTGGTTATACTACTAATAGTATTATAACAACAACAAATCCAGGAAATGGAACAGGTGCAACTTTTACTATTAAAAATTTAAAAGATGCTGAAACTATAAGGGTAGCGACTGATGTTATTACTCCTATGGCAAATGTTATAATTAATACTGGACCTAAATTTATATCAGCAGGTGCAAATACAACTTCTGTAAGTGCAAACTTAGCACTTGCTAATAGTGGTACTTTTTTAAATAAAGCATTTAACTTTACTGCTCTTTCTGTGGGTACAATAAATGCTGTAACAACAACTTCTTATGGTAATCATTATACTTTATCAAGGCCAGAAGTGAAAGTAGAAAATACAGAAGTATCTGTATTAAAATTATCAGATGGTTCTGGTGGAATTAAAGGAGATAATGCATCTATATTAACAAGATATGTTGCGGGTGCTATTGCTAATGTTGTCGTTGACAATTCAGGAACTGCATATACAAGAAATGAAATAACGACTATTACTAATCTTACTACTGCCAATACACAAACCGCTACTGCTTATCCACAAACATCTGGTATTATTACACATGAGGGTGGGTATACAGATACAAAAGGTTTTATTAGTTGGAATAATAAGTTACAAGACAATTTTTATTATCAAGATTTCTCTTATGAATTAAAAACAAATCAATTCATAAACAGTTATAGAAAAATAGTAGAAGCACTTTTACACCCCGCTGGAATGAAAATGTTTAGTAGATTTCGTATGGAAATTGATACGGGATTACCAGCACCAGAAGTTGATGATACCATGGTGGGTCGAATTACAAAAGAAAGTTTTATAACAATAAATATACCTGAAATAGTATCTGGAACTGCCGCAAGAATAGTCGAATCTAATACAGCGATATCACAACCAGATGTTATAGCTGTTACAGACTTTAGTGTATCAGCGGCCGCTAATACTGAATCAGTAACTACTGTATACACTCAGGGAACTGGTAATATCTTTAGTGAGGCTAATAATCAGTTGGCGAAGATTGGTTCATCAACATTGACAAGTCTTGCTACTAGAGAATTACAGTCATTTGCTCCTGAATTTATAAGTGGTAATAATACTATGTTCTTGACAACAAGTGGCGGAGCAAAAGAAGTAGCTAATGGTGATATTATTATGATTGTAGACCAAGTAGGTAGTACTGCAAACGGAGAATATACAGTTAATAAAGTATTCAGTAATACAACATTATCTTTAACAACGGCTTATGGAAACTTGTCAAATGGAGAATTCTACCTAAGTGCAAATACAACTACAATAACAACATAAATTATATAGAGAACTGTTATAAATAACATATAAATAATCACATAAACTTATATCAATAGGAACTTGAGAGATGCCAGGAATAGTAACACGTAAATTCAGAATTCATAATGCGAGTCAATTCAAAGAACAATTTGATGAGGCCGCAAACGATAGATTATATCTTTTCATTGGACGAGTTAGACCTTGGCCAAGTGAAGGTTCACCACCAACTCCAACAAATTCAGTCGAGGCAAGTGATTTCGATTATTGGCGAACAATGCTGGCGGCAAAACGTGTTCAAGCTGGTGATGTATCATACGCAGTTCCTCGTTATGATTGGGCCACTGGCAAACGTTATCGTGAATGGAATAGTTCAGATTCAACTCTTTATGATACTCCTGCAAGTTCAAATACCTATTATGTGATGACAGATGACTATAATGTATATAAGTGTTTATTCAATAATAAAGATGCTACATCTACTGTCGAACCCACTGGTACTTCAACAAGTACTCTAGTAACTGCTGATGGTTATCATTGGAAGTATATGTATAACATTACAGCCGCAGATGCGTTAAAGTTCCAAACAACATCTTATATGCCTGTACAAACATTAACTGCAAATAATGGTTCGACTCAATGGCCAGTACAAGAGGCGGCCGCTAATGGTAGTGTAAACATAATTGATATTACTGCAGGTGGTTCAAGTTATCAAACACACGTAGGAACATTAGCATCTGTATCAAACTCAAGTGTTGTAGTACTTGCATCTGGAGCATCTGCAACAGATAACATCTACAACAATTCAGCATTATACATTTCGGGTGGTACTGGTTCAGGTCAAACCGCTCTAAAGATTCTTGATTATGTTGGTTCTTCAAAAACTGCAACAGTAGCAAACAGTACTGGTGGTACAACTAATCCTGGATTTTCACCTACTCCAGATGGAACTTCAACATATGTCTTAGGACCATTAGTAACAGTAGATGGCGATGGTACAACTACTGCAACAGCATTTGCAAATGTAGCATCTGGTGCTGTTAATTATATTAATATGATTAACGTTGGAGCAAACTATTCTCAAGCATTTGTAACACTATCTGCAAATAGTTCACACGGTTCAGGTGCAACAGCAGAGGCATATTTGGCACCACCTGGTGGACATGGTGCTGATGCTGTAAAAGAATTAGCGGCACATAATATTATTATGAACATTCAATTATCAGGTTCAGAAAGTGATACATTCCCAACTGTAAACGATTTTCGTGAAGTTGGAATATTAAAGAATCCAACATTATCTGCAAACGGCGGTCAAGCTAATAGTGCATCATATGACCAGACGGTACAATTATCACTTACAGGTGTAGGTAGTCCTAATAAATATACTGTTGACGAAGTAGTTAGAGGTGGCACTTCTTCAGCCAATGGACGAGTAGTTAGTTTCTCTAATACTAATTCTGGTAATACTACGGGTGTACTTAGAGTTTCAAATATTAGTTCTAATAACACATTTACAAATTCAGAAACAATAACTGCTGACACTAGTGGTGTTTCAGCAACATTAGGAAGTCAAGCCGCTGGAAAATTAACGCAATATGACGGAGAACTATTGTATATCGAAAATAGGAGTGCTGTATCAAGAGCCAGCGACCAAATTGAAGATATTAAACTTGTAGTAAAATTTTAATTAAAGGAATTTATTAATGGCAACAATTTTAGCCAACACTCAATCACTGGCAACTAATCTTAATATAGACCCGTATTATGACGATTTTAATGAAGGTAAAAACTTTCATAGATTATTATTCAGACCAGGATTTGCTGTACAAGCACGTGAATTAACACAATTACAAACTATACTTCAGAATCAAATTGATAGATTCGGTGAACACATTTTTAAAGAAGGTAGTGTTGTACGTGGTTGTGAATTAGTTTACGAATCAGATATTTCATATGTTAAATTAAGAGATAACGACTCGACTGGTACATCAGTTGATGTTTCAGTTTTCAAAGGTTCAACATTAACAGGTCAAACTTCAGGCGTTACTGCTCATGTTATTGACAGTTTAACTGGTGCTGAGGCATCTGACCCAGATACAAAAACATTATACATTAAATACACATCTGCTGGTTCTAACAATAGTACAAGAACATTTTTAAGTGCAGAAAAATTAGTATCTAATACAATCTCACCTGCGGCCGCAACAGCTAATGTTGTAACTGGTACAGCAACAGTAGTAGCAAATACAGGATTACGTGTAACGTATGATGAAGGTATTATATTTGCAAAAGACCATTTCATACGTGTAGATAAACAATCATTAATTGTTGGTAGATATTCAGCTAATACTACTATCAAAATTGGCTATGATATTATAGAAGAAATCGTACAATCTGGTGGTGAGGCAACTTTATTAGACCCTGCTCAAGGTTCGTATAACTATGCGGCTCCTGGTGCTGATAGATTAAAATTAACTGCTAATCTTGTTTCAAGGTCAGTTACTTCCCAAGAAGATACTAAATTTATAGAATTATTAAGAATTAAAAATGGTGCACCTGAATTTAAATCTGATAAACCAGCTTATGCAAAAATTAACGATTATATTGCAAGACGTACTTATGATGAATCAGGAGATTATATTGTAAACGGTCTTGAAATTTCTATAAGAGAACATCTTGATAACGAAAGCAATCAGGGATTAAAAACATTAGCTAATGGTGGTAATACTAATTGTCTAGCTGTTGATGTATCACCTGGTAAAGCATATGTAAAAGGTTTTGAAATAGATACTATTCATAGTAGAAATATAAAAATAGAAAAAGGAAATGATGCTCACGTAATAGAAGATTATAGCATAGCCGCTAACTATGGTAACTATGTTGCCGCAACTGAAGTTTGCGGTAACTGGGATATCAATGGTCAAGACGAGGTTAAACTTTATGATACTGCACAAAGAGCAGTATCTAATAATACATTAGGTGCAACTGGTCCAGTTGGAACACAAATTGGTACAGCAAGAGTAAGAGCAGTAGAACATAGTTCTGGTGATAAAGGTGACCCAAGTTGTATATTTAATATGTATCTATATGATATAAAAATGACAGCAAATACTTTTCAAGATGTCAAGGCAATATATTTTAATGATGGTACTAGTAAAGCACACGCAGACCTTACACAAACAAGTGGTGCAACTACATTAACTGATACTGGTTTTAACAAAGCAGTTTTTCCTTTGACAAATCCATTTACTAAAAGAATAAGAAATAGTTCTGGTACTGTCGTTGCTGATTATAAATTTATGAAAGTATTTGATGTTACTATTGCCGCAGACGGAACATTTACTCTTGCTACTGGTGCATCTAGTGAACAATATCCATTTAGTTCAGGTGCATTAAATTCAACTCAGAAAAAAGCAAATATGCACGTTGTATTAAATGCAAGTGCAAATGGTAGTTCTACTCTTACAGGAACATTATCAACGACTGCGACTAGTCCTACTGTAACGGGTTCAGGTACAGCATTTGATACTCAATTAAATAAAGGTGATACGATAAAGATTATAAATTATGCTAATGTAGTTACAGTTAATTCTATTGCAAGTGCTACATCTTTAACATTAACAGAGAATCATAATGTTACAGGTTCAAGTTTGACTGCAACTAAAGCATTAATTAATGGTCAGATGTTAAATATGTCTGGTGTTGGTAGAGATGGTTCAAGAACTATTACTATTGATTCCACAACTTCTGCAAGTTTTGATATTCAAGAAACTCTTGGTGGTACTTGTGCCGCTCAAGTTTTTTGTGAACTTAATAAAATTGATGGACAAGAGGCCGCTAAAGCAATTAATAAAAATAGATATGTAGAAATTAATATATCTGATGCTCATGCATCTGCCGCTTTAGGAAACACAGTCGGTCCATGGCCATTAGGCTTATCCGATGGACATAAAATTACAGAAGTAAGACTTTCAACTGGCAATGCTTTCTTCAGTTCAACATCTGGCGGTACAGATGTTACTAGTCATTTTGAATTAGATGATGGTCAAAGAGATAATTATTATGACCATTGTAAACTTAGAAAGAAATCATCTTCTTCTCATTCTGTTGCAAATGGAAACGTGTATCTTGTTAAATTAGATTATTTTACACATGATACATCTCAAGGTGTTGGATATTTTTCTGTTGATTCTTATCCTATTGATGATGTTAATAGTGCAAATACTACTGCTATTCAAACTCAAGATATTCCTATATATAAATCACCTCAAACTGGTAATGAACTTGACTTACGAGGGTCTTTAGATTTAAGACCTAGAATTACTGATACTGCAAATAGTGTAACATCACTTACAAACATTTCAAGAAATCCTGCAGTTTCCGTAGCACTTGTAGAACCATCTGGTGGATTACATTTTATGCCACCTAACGAATCACTCACATCTGATATAGAATTTTATATGGGAAGGGTAGATAGAGTCGTTTGTACAGATGAAGGACAGTTTGAAGTAGTAAAAGGTACTCCAGATTTTATAAGACCAATGGAACCACCACCTCGTGGTGATGCAATGACTATTGGTTTGTTAAATATTCCACCTTATCCTTCTTTACCTAAAATCAATGCTATTGATTTAGGAAGACCAGAAATCGGAGTTAGAGTAAAACCAGAAAGAATAATGCGTTATACAATGAGAGATATCGGTGTATTAAAAGATAGAATTGATAATCTTGAATATTATACATCACTTTCATTATTAGAGCAAAGTGCAGAGCAATTAGTACTTAGTGATGCATCTGGAAATAATAGATTTAAAAATGGTATACTTGTAGATAATTTTGTTGGACACTCAGTAGGTGATGTAAAAAATAATGATTATACTATCGCCATGGATATTGAAGAAAGAGAATTAAGACCTTCATTTAGATTGAATGATGTTCAACTTCAAATGAATAGTGCAAACTCAAGCAATGTTACTAAAGCCGCAAAAGATGTTAGATTAACATTAGGTTCATCAACTGCCGCATTTGCTAATGGCGAAACAGTTACTTCAGGTTCTGCAACTGGTAAAGTTACCTATCAAGTAGGCACATTCTTATATGTTGAACAAGTTGGCAGTACAGCATTTAGTGCAGGCGGTGCTAACGCTGTTGGTGGTAGTTCTACGGCTACTTCAACATATACGGCCGCAGTTACACCAACTGATGGTAAATTAGTTACTTTACCATATACACATGATTTAACACACGAACAACCTTTTGCTACAAACGTAAGAAACGCATCTGGTTCAGCATTTGCATGGGTTGGAGATATTGTATTAACTCCAGATACAGATTACTGGGTTGATACTGTAACTAAGCCACAAGTTAATGTAGAATTAGATATGAATACTCAAGCATGGGAACAATTAGCTAATGCATGGGGAACTCAATGGGGAAGTTGGAAAACAATACCAGGAAGTCAAACACGGCGTAGAGTTGTTAATAGTGGGTTTTATTGGCAGAATTATGGACAGTCGTACAGTTACGCTAAAGTTACGTCATCTAAAAGAGAAACTCGTAGTGGTACACAATTACAAGTTGGTAAACCATTTTCAAAAGAAGTTGATTTAGGCGAATCAGTAAGAGATACGAGTTTAACACCTTTTATGAGGTCTCGTGTAATTCAAGTTACTGCTACTGGACTTAAACCAAGTGCTAAATTCTTTGCATTCTTTGATGGTGAAGATATTAATGAATTTATGACACCTTGTAATTCATCATTCTCAAATACTGCAAGTGAAGGAACAACATTAATTTCAGATAGTGGTGGGGTTATTTTTGCTACTTTCAGACTACCAAATAGTGCTAAAAGAAAATTCAGAGTTGGTAGTAAAGCATTTAAATTAACTGATAGTATTACTAATGGTGAAGAATCATTAACATCTTGGGCAGAAACACAATATCATGCTCAAGGTATGAATCAAGTTAAACAAGGAACAGTTCTTAGTACAAGAAATGTAAACTTAAAAGTTAATAGTGTAACAGAGACTAAAACTACAAGTGAAACTAAAACATATGGTAGAGGATATGGTTGGGGTTACGGCTATGGCTATGGTGGTTATGGATATGGTTGGGGAGGCTGGTGGGGTCATTGTCATTTTGACCCGATTGCACAATCATTTTATATTGATAATATGGAGGCTGGTAAAGATGCACCAGGCTCAACTGGAGTATATTTAACTAAGATTGATTTATTCTTTCAAGGAAAAGATTCAAGTGTAGGTACTGCTGTTGAAATTAGAGAAGTAGACCCTGCTAGTGGTTTAGTTACTGCTAATCAAGTACCTTTTGGTAGAATGGTTCTTGAATCTGCTGATATTAATACTAGTGATGACGGAACTAAACCAACACCTGCTGTATTTGAAACACCAGTATATTTAAAATCTGGCATGGAATATGCTTTTGTAGTTAAACCTACAAATGGTAATCCTAATACAATATTATGGACAGCTAAATTAGGACAAACAGATAAGATTACAGGTAATAGAGTAGTCATTCAACCACACAATGGTAACTTATTCATATCATCAAACGATAAAGTTTGGTCACCTGCTCAAGAAGAAGACCTTAAATTTAGAATACACTATGCTAATTTTGGAACAGTTCAATCTGGTTCAGTCATATTAAAGAACGTAGATAAAGAATACTTTCAATGTGATGAAGAATCTGGTACAGCAATGTCTGTAATGGGCGAAACAGTTCATGGAGAAACAACTTTTGTTCTTGGTGGTTCAACAAGTGCAAACGTAGGACTTTCAGTTCTTGGTGGTTCTTCTGGTGCTAATGGAGAAGTTACATTTAGTTCTGGAACATCAATGAGAGTTAAAGGTGTAACTACTACTAAATTTACTGATGGTGAAACTATAACAGTCATGTTAGCTGGTGGTGGTCCATCAGGTACAACAGCTACAATTAGTAGTCAATCAACACCTACTGGTAAAGTTTATATGTATGATGCAACAACACAATCTAATACATTCATACATCTATCGGAACCAAGTGGTACTTTTGCCGCTAATACATATATAAAAGGACAAATTAATAGTGGTACTGCAAGAATTATATCTCTAGATAGTCTTGTTATGGACACATTCAATACACAACTTAGTAACATGATACTACAAGATACAACTTCTACATTTACAGGTAAGTTTGCAACATCAACTTCTGCAAGAGATAGTGCATATGTTAATGTAGCTGATGGAGAAGATAGTACATTTGATGCTAGACGTTTTGTACTTGGAAAAACAACTGAAACATCAGGATTAGGCGGACAAAAATCTGCTGAAGTAAAAGTTACTATACAGAATGCTAATAATAAACGACATTCTCCTGCAATAGATAATGATAGAGCGGCATTGTTATGTGTAGAAAATTTAATTAATAATGATACTACTAATGAAGACGGTGCATCTGGTGGTAATTCTCTTGCTAGATATATTACTAGAAAAGTAGAACTTGCAGATGGCCAAGATGCTGAAGATTTAAAAGTATTCATTACTGCATTTAAACCTGCAACATCAGGCGTAAAAGTTTATTATAAAATATTAAATAACGAAGATAACGATTTAATTGAACAACGTTCTTGGGTAGCAATGACACAAGTAACTTCTGCATCTGAAGTTTCTGATGCTAAAAATGAAAGTGACCTGAGAGAATTTGAATTTACTATTCCTACTGCAAATAAAACAGGAAGTAGTGACCAAGTACAATATACAAATACATCAGGAATAACATTTACTGGTTATAAGTTTTATCAGATTAAGATAGTATTAACATCTACTACACCAGCAGTTATTCCTAGAGTTAAAGATTTACGTGCAATAGCATTACAGATTTAGTATTATGGAAGAGTTAGATTATTTTTCAAAAGTAACTGGTAAAGATACTCTTGTACGAGATGAAAGAAATGGTGCTATTTTAAATATTGATAATAATGGATTAAACGCTTATAGAGCGGCCAGAGATAATAGAAGAAAACAATTAGAGAAAGAAGAAAGAATGGAAAATGAAATTGATAATATAAAAAGTGATGTTTCACAAATTAAAGATTTACTTACTGAACTAATAAAGAGGACTGATTAATGGCTTTAGCAAACGTTGCATTAACTGATACGTTTCAAACGTGGGTAACACGTACTAATCAGACGGCTAATCTGATTAATACTATTGTGCCTTCAGTTAATTCTATTAGTGCAAACACAGTTACTTCTGGCAGATTAATTGTAAATGGTGCTAATACTGCTATATCATCGGCTAATACTGATATTACTGGTGGTAAATTATTAGTTACTGCTAATGCAAAGTTTAGTGGTACTGTTGAGGCAGATAGTTATAGTGGTTCGGGTGCAAGTTTAACAAACGTACCTGTAACATCAAACAACCAATTATCTGATTCCATTGTAGGTACTGCTGAAATTTCTGCAAGTGCTGTAACATCTGGTGAATTAGCATCTGGTGCTGTAACTGCTGGCAAGATAGGTACTGGTGGTGTTTCAGCTAATATACAGATAGCAGATAGTATTGTGGGCATGGAACACATGGGTTCAAGTAGTGTCGGGCCAAGCCAATTAACAAGTTCTGCTGTATCTGCTGGTAAGATAGCAACTGGTGGTGTTTCAGCTAATACGCAATTGGCGGCTAGTATTGTAACAACTCATGCAATGGGTGCTAATGTTGGAGTAAACACTTTAAGAGTTACAGGTAATACTTACATGAGAACTCCAGTTGGTAATACTGGATTAAGACCTGGTGTACCAGCTAAAGGATTTATGCGTTACAATGATGAAAATAGTGCATTAGAAATTCACGATGGAACAGATTGGGGAAATGTAGGAAGTGGTTTAACTGGTTCGATTGTTGCTTATACTGCTAATACTGTTCCTTCTGGTTATTTAGAGTGTAATGGTGCGGCTATAAATAGAACTGATTTTGCGGCATTATTTGCTATTATTTCTGATGACTTTGGAAATGGTGATGGTTCGTCAACATTTAATTTACCAGACTTACGTGGTGAATTTATTCGTGGTTGGGACCATGGAGCTGGTAATGACCCAGACGTATTAACACGTACTGATAGAGGTGATGGTGTAACTGATGACCGTATTGGTACTAAACAAGCATCTGCACTTGAATCACATACACACGCATTTCCTAGTATTCAGTTTCAAGTGGAAACTGGCTCAGGTTTAAGTGATAATGGCGGTGACCAACGTGGAAACATCAACATGAATACATTGACACTAGGTTCAACAGGTGATGGTACAGGTGAAACGAGACCACGAAACATTTACATGATGTATTTAATTAAATTTTAGGTATAATATATGCAAATTTATAATTACAATAGATATACGGGAGAATATACTGGACCATCAATAGCTACTCCAAATCCAATAACTGTTGGAGAGTATCTTATTCCTGCATATGCAACAACTGAGTCTCCACCTTCAACAACTGTTGATGAATTAGCAGTATGGGATAATGGTGCTTGGATTAAAAAAGATATTAAAGAAGATATATTAGAATATAAATGGCAAGAAATAATAAGTACAAGAAATCAATTATTACAAGCTAGTGATTGGACAGTATTGGTAGATAGTCCATTAACTACTAGCAAGAAAAAAGAATGGAAAAAGTATCGTCAGGAATTACGTGATTTAACATCAACATTTTCAAAGACAGATACAGTAACATGGCCTACAAAGCCTGAATAAATTTATATAAATAGATAAAAGATGTTTAATAAATAAGAGAGAAATATGGCAGCCTTAGCAAATGTAGCATTAGCAAATACGGTTACTCAGTTCGTTACTAGATTTAATGAATTGAATACTCGTATGACTAGTTTAACTACTGCTGATGGTCAGTTATCGGTAGCTAATACAAATATAACTGGAGATACTTTGTTGGTTTCAGCAAATACTAATATTAGCGGTACACTTAAAGTAAATGGAGCAGAAATAACATCATCAGCAACAGATGAAGATACATCAGTTGCTTTATCAATGGTATTATAGGATAATTAAAAATGGCAAATGCATTTAAAACATATACAGCAAATACAATCGGTTTTGAAGTAACCAACATTAATACGACTGCAGGTGGTGCAACTGAAACTATTATAGGACTAACATTAGCAAACGTAACAAGCGGTGCGGTTGAGTGCAATGTAATACATTTTAGTAGTGCAGGTGTTACCACTAGATTATTAGCAAATGCACCGATACCTAAAGGTGGTGCTTTAGTTCCTATTGGTGGTGAACAGAAAATAGTAATGGAGGCAGGTTGTTCGATAAAAGTCTCTACAAATACTGCTAATTCTGTTGATGTTATACTTTCTGTATTAAAACAAACATAGACGGAGTAATATTATATGGCATATATTGGTGCTAGTTCAGCAACAGCAAGTCATCATGGTTATATTGGAGCAGTACCTCCTGGTTCGATTGCTAACAACAACATAGCGGCAGGAGCGGTAGGTAAAGCCGCAATAGCGGCCAATGTAGTTGGTGCTGGTGAACTTATCAATGCTAGTATAGCTAACACACATTTTGCCGCAGCCTCAGTAGATGCGGCCGCAGTTAAAGCAAATGCGGTTACTACTGGAAAAATAGTGGCTAGTGCAGTTACTTCGGCTAAAGTAGCAGATAGTGCAATTACATATAATAAATTAAATGCAAACTCAGCACACACAGATAGAATTCAATCATTTACGAAAGCACAAAGAGGTGCTATTTCTGACCAAGGAGTTCGTACAGGACCAGCATCTACAAATACTGTTACTCTTGATTTAGCAACATCAAATTATTTTAAAGTAACGTCCAATGCCAATATATCTATGGCCAATCCGAGTAATGTAACAGCAGGACAAGGTGGTGCTATTGTCTTTGTATCAAATGGCAGTTATACAGTATCATGGGGTTCTCAATGGAGATTTCCATTAGGTACAGCACCTACAATGTCAACTACTGCCGCAAAGGTAGACAGAGTAGATTACTTTGTTCAATCATCAAATACAATACATACGGTAGCAACGATAGACTTACTTGGCACGGCATAACGAGGTAATCTACTATGCCAGTATTTGACACTTCCCAAACTATGATGGCAGGTTCAGCGGCTCAGGCTGGAGCGGGTGTTGATGTTGGCACTTACACAGGAAAGAGTTGTATATTTACAGGTACTAATGAATTTTTAACTAAGACTTGGGGAGCGGCCGCTACTGACTTAGATAAATTTACGATTTCTATGTGGATTAAAAGAAATAACGTAGATTCTGGCAGTTCGCAATATTGGTTGTTTGGCGCACAAACAGGTGCAGAATCAAATATTAAAATTCAAGCGGATAAAATCAATGTTCATCTAACAGGCAGTAACTATGATTTTGTTGGAACAAGACTTCTAAGAGATACAACTAATTGGTACCATTTAGTATTCAGATATGATTCAGACGAGTCGGCCGCAGGTGATAGATTCAAATGTTATATCAATGGTGAATTGGAAACATGGGCATCATCTTCTACTATTCCTAGTGGTCAAGACAATGAATTTCTTGCTAACACTAATAAAATGACAATCGGTGCTTATGATGCGAGTAATCATAGGTTTAATGGCTACATAGCACAATGCATTGCTATTGATGGACAATCATTAGGTCCAGAAATATTTGCACACGAATCTCCTGACACCGCAAATTGGGTTATGGAAGAACCCCCTGTTGCAGAAATGGTAGCATCAGGTGGAACAGAATCACAAGACGGACAATTTAAAGTACATAAGTTTACTGCTGACGGAACATTAACTGTTACACAAGCGGGGTTAATAGAATATCTCGTTGTTGGAGGCGGTGGCTCTGGTGGGTCAAGTCAAAATGCCGCAGGTGGTGGCGGTGGTGCTGGAGCATTTAGAACAGGTCAGTTACAAGTCCCTGCAGGTTCTTATAGTATTACTGTTGGAGATGGTGGCGCCCAATCAGGAACAACTGGCTATGGTAATGATGGTTCGGCAAGTGTACTTCACACTATAACTTCTGCTGGAGGTGGCGGTGGTGGTTATGGTGCAGTAGCTGGTCGTGCTAGTCCAGGAAATGGCTCTGGTGGTGGTACAGGTTATAGTGGTAGTGGTGGTTCTGGCGGCGACTACGGAAATGATGGTGGTGATGGCGGCGGTGGCTCAGGAAAATACGGAGCAGGTGGCGGCGGTGGTGCAAGTGCCGCAGGCGCAGGCGGCTCAACTTCAGCAGGTGGTAATGGTGGTGCAGGTACTGCATCTTTAATCACAGGTTCATCTGTTACTTATGCAGGTGGGGGTGGTGGTTCTACTGCATATGGTGGAACCGCTGGAACAGCCTCAGGTGGAGGTGGAGCAGGTGGAGCAGAAAATACAAATGGTAGTGCCGCAACAGTAAACACTGGTGGCGGTGGTGGTGGTGCTGGAGGAGTGAATGCAACACGAGGTGGTGCTGGTGGAAGTGGAATTGTAGTTGTAAGATATTTCAATCCATCAAGTTTTGATTTTGGTGATAATGGATTTTTATTAGAGTTTAAAGAAACAGGCACAGGCACAGCAAGTTCATCAACAATTGGTGCTGATACATCTGGTGAAACTAACCATTTTACTTCAACTAATTTAGCATCTACTGATTCAGCAAGACCAGATACACCTGTTGATAATCACCCAACTTGGAATGTTATCGGCACAGCGACACCAGGTGCCGCATCAGTTACTTTTGCCGAAGGTAACAGGCAGTTTCAAACACCAGATGGCAATGGCCAAAATGTCGGAGTTTCATCAGTAGCGTTTGATGCCGCTAATGATACTTTTGTCGAATTTTTAGTTGATGCTAAAGGTAGTAGTACTGCTGGTAGTATTGGTATTCTTCCCGAAGATGAATTTACTATTTATGGATATTCTCAACCTTCACTCTATGGTGGTGGTGGGTCAACAGGCGCACATTGTTATATCGTTGACGGAAATAAGTCTTTAGCAGGTGCTACTAATGCCTCGTATGGAAATACTTATGATACTGGTGATAGAATTGGAATGAGAATTAATGCTGGTTCATTATTTTTCTATAAAAATGGAACGATACAAAATTCTGGAACAGCCGCAACCACAGGCATCACAGGTAAATGGCTTTTCGCTGTTTCTGGTGACTATGGCTTTGATGTTACAGTAAGAGTCAATAGCGGAGATTGGACTGATGCACCAAGCGGAATGACTTCTTCTAATCAAATATCCTCAGCTTATTTACCAGACCTTGAAATCGGACAAGAGTCTGATGATTTAGCAACTAACCATTACAATACTATACTATATACGGGAAACACAACTACTCCAAGAACAATCTCAGGAGTAGGTTTTGAACCTGGTATAACTCTTATAAAAGGAAGAAGTGTGGCTGGTGCTGGTCTCTTTTTTGATGATGTTCGTGGTGCAGGGTCTAACAAGCAATTATCACTTTCAAACGAAGATGAAGAAGGAACAGATGGTTCGTATAATAGTGCTAGTTATGGTTTTCTATCTGCATTTAATGCAGATGGTTTTGTTTTAACAGATGGTAGTACAAATGGTAATTGGGTTAATGAAAATGGAACAACTTTTGCATCATATAATTGGAGATTAGGAACTGCTCATTCTGGAACAACGTCAGGTAGTG